>Ga0209599_10000271_pt1 | contig 36667 bp, 45 predicted proteins | sample Shrwel_input2_FT_FD_187534 | JGI IMG/M metagenome (GOLD analysis project Ga0209599, IMG submission 187534) | Subsurface microbial communities from deep shales in Ohio, USA - Utica-3 well 1 S input2 FT (SPAdes) (version 2) ...
GTTTAAGATTGTACAGGACGAAGGTTTAGGCGGAACTCCTGTTGATATGACAATTGATGAAATTGTTGGTGAGTTCGAGTTTGCTCCTGTTGATGGCGCTATGCCTATTGATCGCATGGCGCAGACTATGATTTACAAAGAGTTGTTAATGGCTATGCAGAGTATGCCGGCTATTGCAGGTCGGTATGATGTGGCTCAGTTTTTTGCGTATACGGCTAAGTTAGCTGGTGCTAAAAACTTGAAGTCTTTTGAAATTCAAATTGAAGATCAAGAGAAGATTGCTCGAGAAGCTGCTCTTGGTAATCTTGTAATCGGAGGTGGTAATGGCAACAATGCTGGAAGAGATGGAGCAGCTTCGGGTGATGAAGGCCGCGTTACTGGAGCTCCAACAGCAGCCGGGGTGGGCTCTGTTGGTTGAGAGTTTACGAGGGGCTAAGAAGCGTTATCAAGCAGACGCCCTTGTCCCTTGTAGTTCGATAGATGAACTGGTGAAAAAAAATGTATTAGTTGCAAGGGTTGAACAGCTTGACTTTTGCATTAAACTGCCTAATACTTTGGCAATGACCTGTGACGAAGATTTACAAAGTCTTCGTGAACAATTAGAAAGAGAGCAAGAAGATGCCCAAACTAATGATTAAGCTTTTAAGTAAGCGCTTTAAGTCCCTGAATTTAATGACTGGTTTTGGTGATGATCCAGAGCTTGATGTCGATGATGATTCCGATTCAGATGATTTAGAAGATTTTTTTGCAAACTTGGCGGACAACCCCGCTGACTTTAGTTCTGAAACTTTGGACGAGGACGACGAAGAAGAAGGGCAAGAGTCGGTTGCAGTGGAAGAAGCCGTTACCGACGAACCAGTCGTAGAGTCTAAACCTGTGGTCGAGGATGCTCCACAGGAAGAAGCTCCAAAGCCGGTAGTCGAAGAGCAGCCAAAGGTCGAACCTAAAGTAGAAGAAGCTCCTGCTAAAACTGAAGAAGAGCAGGCTGCAGAATTTACTCAGGTTATGGGCGAGCTCCAGAAAGTATACGCAATCACAGAAGAAGATGCGGATGCAATTCTGACAGACCCTATGAACGCTGTGCCAAAGTTAATGGCCAATGCTCATGTCCGCATGATGCAGACGGTGCATAATATGATGCAGCAAATGGTGCCGGCTATGGTCGAACAGCATCAAACACAGTCCAAAACTCGTCAGAGTTTGACTGAAAAATTCTCACAAGCATGGCCAGACTTGGCTGCAGAAGAACATAAGAGTGTGGTTATTGCCGCTATTCAAACTGTTCGTAGTGTGAACCCAAACATTGACGTGGATACGTTAATTAAGAAAGTTGGTCCGGTAGCTTATTCTATTTTGGGAAAAGAAGTGCCGACTAAGACTCCGGCTGCGCCTGCTCCAAAAGCTGTTGCGAAGCCGAAGCCACATCAACCTGCACGTGCTCGTGAAACAACCACTGCAAAACCAAGTCCAACTGGGGACGCTGTTGCGGACTTCATTGGAACATTGTTATCAAATTAAGGACTGCTATGAAAACTTTAAACGTGTTTAAGACGGCTTTAATGCTGCAATTAATGGCCGGTTATGGTACGGCTGTGTCTATTCAAGGTATCCGTGGTACAGGTGACTATGGTGCTGACGAGCGTCCAAAAGACTTTCGTGAATATATTTTGTGGGAAACTCCAAACGGTGATACCCCACTTACTGGTTTGATGTCAAAGATGGGTTCAGAATCTCTGACAGATCCTGAGTTTTACTGGTTTGAAGAAGTCGAAGAACAAGTCCGTATCAAAGTAAACGGCGCGTTGACTAACGTGGCTACCGCTGCTGTAGTTCATGCTGGTTCTGTTGCTGATTCTACTGGCGCTCTGTCTGCTCTGCCTGGTGATCTGTACATTGTTGAAGACCAATATGGTCGTGTAAGTACGAATGAAATTGTTGCTATCGGTGCAGCGCCTTCTACTGACACCGGCTTAACCCTGATCCGTGGTCAACGTGGTACTGCTGCTGCTGCGATTGCAGATGGTGCGTTCCTGTTGAAGATTGGTACAGCTTTTGGCGAAGGTACTAATGCTCCAGGTTCTACTACTAAGAATCCAACTCGTTTTGATAATCTGGCTCAGATTTTTAAAACAACGTATCGTGTGACAAATACTGACATTAAGACGCAAAAACGTACTGGTGATGTATTGTCAAACGAGCGCAAACGCGCTATGTTTAAACACGCATCAGCTCTGGAATTTGCCTATTTGATGGGTAAGAAGTTCCAGGATATCGATCCAGCCAATGGCAAACCACGTCGTACCACCGGCGGCCTTTTGTCTTTCATTACTACAAACCGCGTTCATTTCGGTACTGGCGGTATTCCATGGAACGAAGATAACTTTATCGACGCTATCAGCCCTGTCTTTGATATTACAGGTCCTGGTATCGGTAATGATCGTATCGTTTTTGCTGGTAATGGTGCTTTGACTGAGTTCAATAAGCTGATTAAAAATGCAGCTAACACCGAATTCAGCTATGACGGTATCTTAACTCTGTATGGTATGAACCTCCGCAGCTACACGCTGCCACAAGGTCGTATCCTGATTAAGACACACCCGCTGTTTAACCAGAATCCAAAGCTGCGTTATGCAATGCTGGGTCTGAATCCTGCTGGTATTAAAGATCGTTACCTGCGTAAAACCACTTTTAAAGACAACATTCAACCGAATGATGCCGATTATAAAGCTGGTGAGTGGCTGACTGAATCTGGTTTAGAATTGCATTTTGAAAAATCGCATTTCTTCCTGACGAACGTTGGTGCTAAAATCGCTTAATGTTGTGTGAAGCCAAGGATGGCTTCTTTTCTTTTTTACCTGTAATTTAGCAACCATTATACCTGTAAGGATAATCTTATGAATCTGAAATCGATTGCCGTAACTGGCAAATCCAAAGCAGCTGTTGGCGTGACGGCTTTAAAGGAAGCGCTTCCGAACGGTCTTGAAATGAGTGATCATTTGCACAGCGCTTTGGCTGAATTAGCTGCTGACAAAAAGGTAACTACTTTTCCTGAAAAGGCAGAAGTTGAATCTGTTCGTGGTTTGTCGGTTTTGATGTTTAGTGAAAAAGCTGGTGACATGTTTACCAATGATTTAGAGCTGGCTTTGTTAAGCCCTGTTAAAGAAGAAGAGCCAGAGCCTGCTAAATAAGACTGTTCTGGTCGGTGCTTGTAAGCTCCGAAGATTTAGCTAGAATATATCTAGTTAAGTTTTCGGAGCTTTTTTATGGGCTATGATCAGTTAGTTGCAATCATTCAAACTCGTTGTGGTTTTCACGACAAATTAGCGGATGTTATTGCAGCAGAAGTCCAGCTTGCTCAATATGAATTAGAGCATGATGTAACTTTCAATCCTTGGTTTCTATGGCGCGCTGCTGATGTTTGCGTGGATGAGACTTGTCTCAATATTACATTGCCTGTTGGTTTTTTACGGTTGTGTGAGTTTAACAATCCTTTGTTCCAAAAACAAGGTTGTCACCAAGCATACCCGTTAAACCGTGGTTTTGCTGATGATGTATACGCGCATAACATGCCTGCGGGCGTACCCTATGCCTTTACCTTACAAGCTGGTTTTATCAGGCTGGATAAACGGGATACGGGCTTATTAAGGCTGTTTTACATTAGCACTAATGCTAAATTAAGCGCCGCTGTTCAAAAGAATCTTTGGACAGAAAATGCTTTTAATCTGCTTTTAAATAAAACCGGATTGGCTGTTGCACAGACTATCCAGGATGCTAGTGCGGTTTCTCGTTTTTCAGATGGTCTTACGATTGCCTACTCTTCTTTCAAAAAAGAGTGTGTAGCATATGAAGATTTTGGACGGGAGCAGTTGCGTATTAAAACGGAATCGAGTGTGTGGAACCAACGTCCTGTTGGTGGTTGGTATGAAGCCGGTACAAATACGCCTTGTGGCTGTGGGGGTTAATTATGAGTTGGCAAACACCAGAGCCTCCAGTCACAGTTCCAACCTGTGCTCCTTGTAATGACAAGTTTAATCCTATTGATTGGAACCAAAAGACTTTGCGAATTGATGCAACAGATCATTTGAATTTCTATTTGTTGACGTATCAAGGCAACGCTCTTGTAGAAGAAGTTGTAGTTACAGTCGGCCCCTCTGTCGATACAAAGGGGATTGTGTTGGGAGCTTTTGTCTTGTTTCAAAGACGGACAAATGTACCAGTTCGTTTTGTTAATGAAGCTGGTGTAACTCTTACGGGAGCTGGCGCTCTTAATGCGTATTTAAACGGGTCTATTGTTGGCGTAGTTTCAACAGCTCAAAACAACTGGGCATTTGGTGGGGATTTTGGCTTTGAGTAAACCTCGGCAAAAGATGGGTATAGTACATGCTGCGATGCTGCTTATTGGCGGCACTCGTCGTGTTGTCCCTGTTTATTGTAGAAAGGCTTTACGCTCATACCCTTTGCATAAGTTTATTAGAGACCCTGTAACCCTTGGAGTTACTGTTCATTCTGTTGAACTCCTTGATACAACTTTTGTGACGTCGACAGTTGATGCGTGTGTATTGCAAGTTGCTGTGACATCACTTGCGTTTCAAGATCCAATCAGTATAGTTACGTTACAGGAAAAAGCTCGTTTAGCTGCATCAGTGACTTCTCTTACTTTGACTGATGCTGTGAAAGTAATGACTTTGTCTGAGAAAGCAACTCTTCAAGTAGGCATTATTGCCGGAACCTTATCTCTTGTAGATAATGTTAAGATTATAACGACAACTGAAAAAGCTCGGTTGTCTGCAACTATTATAGCTTTATCATTGGAGGCACCATGATTGTCGACGCCGGATTTGGCCTAAGAGGTCGTCAAAATGTACAAGTATTAAAAAAAGGAAAGGTTTGCAGAGAATCGGGTTTTCATAAAAATCTTATTTTAGATAATTTTTTTAATGACCTGACAAACCCGTCTGCAACCACTACGATGGGTTCAACTTTGTCGTATCAACATGTAGTGGTTGGGACTGGTTCTACCGCCCCAGCTCCTACTCAAACTAATTTAGCTACATATCTTGCAGGGAAATCTACAACTGACGGCGCTACTGTCTCTACATACTTAGGAGTGGTTAATAACAAAGCACAGTATAAGTGGTCGAGAACTTGGACTTTTACAGAAAGTGCGGTTACTGGGAACGTATCTGAAGTTGGGACTAAAAATGCAAGCACTCCTGGCACCTTAAGCGCCACAGCTCTCCACACAAGAGCTCTTGTTTTAGATGTCAATTCTAACCCAACATCGATTCCGGTGGGGGCTGGCGAGCAGCTTCGTGTTATTCATGAGTTTCTTTTTGAAGTAGATTTAACTGCGTTTTCGCAAAACATGTCAGTAACTACCGGGGGTAATACGACAAATCATACCGTAGAAATGCAATGGACTAATATAACTACTGCTGCAAATTTTACACAATTTATCTTAGAAAGCACTATTTTTAGAGGAACTGGCGGGTCTGCTGTTTTAGCCCCTTCAAACACATATTCTTCTTTAACTTTTGGAGCTGGGAACACAACTCCTACGGTTGGTACTGGGTTTGCAACAAGCGCTGTTAAAACCCACACACAGCCATCCGGCGTGTTGACAGCTCGTTTGAATTGGTCAATACCGTCTACTGGGGGCAATGCTACTGGCGGTATTGGGGGGATGCACGTAGGGGGGACTTCTGCTGGTAACGCCCCTTTGTGTGTTAAATTTACACCAGCTCTCCCTAAGACTTCTCTAAACAAGTTGGTAATTGGGTTTGATTTTACTTACACGAGGTTGTAAATGATCCCAAATGATACGTGGGCTCCTGGACTTTATTCGCCTGTAAGTTATCCGACTTATGGGCTTATTGTCCCATCTGATAGGAATTTAGTTTGTGCTGTTAGCGTAGGTCCTGTTGCATTGGGCGCTGCTGATGGTAAGTTGACTTCTAGATTTTGGATGGCAAGTCAGTTGGAAACAGGTCGTATCTTTATACAAGGAGAAGTCGGCGGTGTGTGGGGACCTCCTGTTTTTGTGTTTGAGGATGTCGGGGCAATTCTTGCTTTGGGTTTGACTTTTGATCAGAATGGTCGTCCTATTATTTTTTATAAAAAGGATGGTGACGGCCTTAAACTCTATTGGTTTAATTCTCAAATCAGTCAGAATGAGATCCGTTTTATAGCCGAAGGTATTACACCTATATGCGGATTTGACTATATTACAGAAGTAAACTACCAGGAATCAGATGCTTGGATTTTTTATGCAAGAGGCAACTCTGTTTATTCAAGACTTCAGAGAGAGTCTTGGAATACAGAACGTCTTGTTAAGACTTATGGAAGCCCTGCTTATGTCATAAGCGCTGGTTATGTTGATCAAGGGTTTTTTCAACTAGTCGTAGATGCTGAAGGTGTTTGTGAAATCCTCGTGCAGACTTTGTCTTTTACGGATGTTTGTAAACTTGGTGTGTCTGTTTTTTCTTTAGAGATGTTTGAGACCTTTATACCAGTAGATCCAGATCCGCCGATTATAGTAGATCCTGATCCACCGGTTATAGTAGACCCTCCTGTGGTGAATCCGCCAACAACACCTCAAGGGTATTATATTAACAAATATCAGTCTGGTGGTTGGGTTCTTGGGACTGCTTTGTTGCAAGAGCTTGGTGGTTTTGCTGTATCTTTTAAAGTGAAAAAAGAGTATGAATCGTATGGCGATTCTTTACTTGTATTTCAAGGTGGTTATTTACAGAAGTCGCCGACAAACCAATACTACCAATCTACTTTTTCTATTATTGAAAGAGCTGGTGAGTTGCTTGTTACATACAGAAACGCAGTCTTTAAGTGCCCTAAATTTTGGACAGGGGTTGTTCCTAAGTTTAAATTTAGAGCTCAGATCACTAAAGCTATGATGTGTTCTGTTACGTTCTGGAAAGAGCTACCGTCTGGTTTGGGTTATGATACTCCTATTGTTTATAATTTTCCGTTACCTTTTACCAGCACAGCGAACCCCCCTTTTAAAACGGAGCCTGAAGAAAAGCTTGGGATTGGATGTCAGCCTATGGGTGCGTTTCAAGGCAACACGCAATGCAACACTATTATACGAGATGTAATAGTGGAGTTAGAAGATGCCTTTGGCTTCTTTAACACAAACTTAAACGCACCTCTTAATCAGTGGAATGTGCAGTACCAATCAGGGTTTTACAACCTCAACTATAAACCACAATATTGGATGGAAGTTACGGGGGCATAATGGATATTTCATTTGGCAGTCTTGGTTTTACAGGCTTGAATTTAGACATTAATCCAGCGGACTTACCTCCGCAGGTTTTTAATTATGGTCTTAATGTGGAGTTTAAGGGGTCTCATGTAGAGCCTATGGTTCAAGAGTCTTTGAAAGCGGCACATCCGCAAGCAGGGTCTTCGATCCATTTACTTGAAAGTTTTTATATTGTAGGCAATGTCTTATGCTGGCTGGCGTGTACAGAAACTAAGGCATTTATTCTGTACATGGGTGCGTGGTACGATGTAACTCCTGTTGGATTTTTGGCTAGTAAAAAATATCAAACTACAAAAATCAATGGGTTTATCCTGTTGAATAACGGTCGTCAAAAGCCTTTCTATGTAGATATCTATTCACCACTAACACCATTAGTCAGCTATGCTACATGGCCTGATGATTTACTCTGCGAAGTTATTACTTCTTTAGAGGGTATTCTTATTGGATGTGGTGTTACAAATTCTTCTGGAATTTTTAATAAGCAACTTGTAATATGGTCGGATATCGCAGATCCAGGATCGTTGCCGGCTAATTTTGAATTTTCAAATCCTGCAAGTAGGGCTGGCTTTACCACGTTAGAAGGGGATGAGTTTGCCATCACAGCAGTCCCATTGGAAAATAGAATACAGCTATACAGATCGTTTTCCATTTACGACATATCATTTGTCGGAGGCAATTCTGTATTGGCATTTACTCGTCGCCAACTTCAACCCAATCTTATTGCCAGAAATGCTGTTGCTCCGTTCCGTCGTTCTCACTTCGGCATTGGAGATGGTTATTTCTTTGAGTACAACGGCTTCGACATAAATCCTTTGGGTAAGGATGTTGTTGCAGATTATTTCTTTTCAAAGGTAAACAAAGACAGACTTGATTTGATAACTGTTGTTTATGACAGTGCTTTAGATCAAATTGTTGTTGCTTATCCCGAAGGTACGTCTGATACTTGTAATCGAGCTTTGCTTTTAGATTTGCAAAAGAAAATCTGGAAGCATCGGGAGTTGAATACGGTAACATCTCTCGGTGTCGGTTTTTTTCCTCTAGCTTCGGATTTAATAGCTTGGCAAGACCTGCAACCAACTTGGGCTACTTGGGATGATTTGTGGGCAATAACGTATAACAGGTCTGAAAAATCCAGTCTGGTGTTTGGTTCTTCTACGGGTCTGTTTAAGATACCCAATGAAGGCTCTCCAAAAGAAATTGCAGCACAGCGTTTGTTTATTGCCTTTGATGGAAAAGACACTGAAGGATCCCCTGATATTAAAAGGGAACTTCGTAAACTTTTTAGAGAGTGCTGGCCAGAAGTCTACGGCCTTGTTAAATACAGACTTGGCGTTGCCGAATCGACTCAAGGTACTTTTAATTGGGGTACTTGGGAGTTGTTTGATGGAAACTCCCAACAAAAAACAAGTCACATTTTAGCTGGTAAATATGTCGCCATAGAGCTTTCTAACAACATCAGTGGACAGCTTACGTGGTTCCGCTTCGGCGGGTTTACTTTAACCGCACAACCAAGAGGTCGTTATTAATGAGAAGCCCTCCAACGAGTACGCCTACTGAAAAGTGGGCGTTTGAAGAGTTAGAGAAATTGGAGCGGGCTTTAGCGTCCGCTTTATCTGCTCTGGAAAACGCTGAAAAGCGCATTACTGCATTAGAAGAAAAGGTTGCTCAATCAGCAACTTAGTTTATACTCAATCTTTTTGGGAGGTGACATATGCCACTTGAGACTGCAACTCGACCTTTTGACTTAAACGTCAATAACCCTTTAGAAGGTGATCCGGCTAAAGTAGGTGCTGCACATATCCGTTTGATAAAACAAATGGTTAAATCAATAGGTCTTGGGAATCTGACTTTAGCAGAGGCTAAAGCACTGACTGCTCCTTATTGTACTATGTTTGTTTATGCCGAGCATCTATATCAGATACAGCCAAATTATATTGGCAATACTGCGTTAGAAGATACTGGCAAGGTTATCTTTTTAAACAACGGTAACAGAGCGTATCGTATCGATAACCCAAGTTGGCTCGGTTCTTACAAGGGCACTGAAGTCAAAAAACCAGGGGACTTTACAGCGTTTCGCTATCCCGTTGTAGTTCACGTAAAACATACGAGTTCTTCTTTTAATGACACAGCAGCTGCTGCCGCATGTCCAGGTGGTATTCCTGTGGTAGGTGATGTAGTTGCCTATCAGACATTAGGAACTGGTGTGGGTATCACCGAAGCCAAAATATGGCGTGGCGCTGGGATGGGATGGGTTCGTGTAGATGTCGAATCAAACGGGGATTTGTTTGTTTTTGGTTTATTGTCTACATTGAGAATTTCAGCCCCTACGTCAGTTATCACGCAGATGCGTGGTCATAAGTTGGAGCTTGTCGGTACGACTAATATGGAAATTAGAAATCCTGATGGGTTCGGTCCTGACTCTCTTTATTACTGGTTTGGCAAAAAGGCCGGTCTTGTTGATGGCAATGGTGAAATCTCCTACGATTTACTGACAAAAACAAATGCGTTTAAATGGGGACAGGTAGGCGCTACTGGTGCTGTTGAAGGCGGTGGTGGTGTCAATCCAGGACTTCCTGGCAACCCGACAACTGGTGGTGCTGTTGTAGCAAACCTCGGCATGGCCTCTGTTTACAGGTCTAATGTAGTCGCCTACAACGGTGTCACAGCAGAAGCTATTGTACAAATCTCTCTGAGAACTGATGGTACTTTTGCCATTCTTGTTGAAGGCGATGTTACAGGATTCCCGTTATCCGGAAACTGGGTCACAACTCCAGCTGCCAATGTCGGCCCTCTGTATGAGTACAAAGTAGAGCAGCAGTCAGGTGACAATATAGCATCTGGTCAGGTGCTTGCATTTACACCGATTTCTGTAAATAAAAATATCTTCCAATTAGCAACTTCATCAAGTTCGACAGCAGTCTTTAAAGAGACTGTCTTCAAGTTGACTATACGTGAGATTGCAACACCTGCAAATGTCGTTGCGTTTAATATGACGATATCTGCAAGAGCTCAATCATTCACAGGCTCCGAGCCTTAAGGATTTCTATGTTAGATAGACACGCTTTATGGTTTCTCATTATAGGAATCTTAGCAATGATTGCTCGGATTTTTATTACAGCAGAACGTCTCGTTATGTACGGTATTTTGCGTACAATATCGACTGGCGCTTTTATTGGTGTGATTGTGGGGCTTGGGCTTCTAAACAACACATCCTTAGAGTTGTGGCAAAAGTACGCTCTTTTAGGTATAGCGGTAGCTTTGTCGGAAGATTTGATGCTGGCTCTTGTCACGTTTGGTAAAACCTTTAAGGACGACCCTCGTGGTTTTATTGAATATTTTCTGAGAAAACGTGATGACAAATGAACTCGAAATAATCGAGGCACTTAAAAAAGCTCACTCCTATTCAGGGAGTGAGTTTTCTTTTGAGTCCATTATGGCTCGGCTTGCCTCTAACGATGCTTTACTTATTTCAGTTGATGGATTGCACTCTGTAATTGTTATCAATCAATATGAAACATATCGAGCTTGCTGTGTCCAACTTGCTGGTGGTACACTAACTTTTGACAACCTTGAAAAAGGACAAGCTCTGATAGAACGCTTTGCACGAGACTCTGATTGTCAAGTAGTAGAGGTTTATGGTCGTTCTGGATGGGCTAAATTACTTGTACCATTAGGCTACGAACAAGCGTATGTCGTAATGAAAAAGAAACTGGAGGCTTTATGAGCGGTGGTGGCGGGTCTAAAGAGACTACTAATACGCAGAACAAAACAGAAATCCCAGAGTACATGAAACAGTACATGACGGGAGCTCTTACGGATGCTGGTAAAATCTATGCTAATGGCGGGTTTGCGCCTAAAATGACACGTTCTGCTGAGACTTTAAAATCCAATCAAATGGCTTTGGATTTGTCAGATTATCTACAAGGTACAGCGCTCCCGGGTTATGAAAAATCTATTAATGATTTGCGTAATAAGAGTATTGTAAACTCTGATGTTACTCGTAATGCCATAGATGCAGCAGCACGTCCTGTAATGAACAACTTAGCTCGTTATGCGATTCCCTCTACACAAGACGCAGCAGTTAGTGCCGGTCAACGAGGTTCTTCCAGACAAGGGATCGCAGAAGGTCTTGCGCGGTCTGATGCTAATAATCAAATTTTAGACGTGGGTGCTCGTATCAGCCAAGCAGCTATGGGCGAAGAACTTACCAATCAACGATTGGCTACTCAGTTGATGCCTCAATTGTTGCAGATGTTCTCACTCCCAGCTCAGCTAGTGCAGGGTGTTGGTCAGTCTAATGACCAATTCCAAATGCAACAAGACAGCGCTGCCGGTAACAACTTAATGCAATATGCACAGCTTTTAAAGTTGTTTACTCCACAGATGGACACCATGCAAAACTCTGTTAAAGAGACTAAACCTACTGGCGGTATGGCAGGTCTCGGAGGGATTATGGGGGGTCTTGGTGGTCTTGGACAAATGATGGGTAACCTGGCTCCGATTGCATCTATGATTCCAGGCTGGGGTACTGCAATTGGAGCTGGTTTATCTTTAGGAAGTCAAGCGCTCGGCGGCGGCAAAAAGGGGTAAGATATGGAATGGTTAGCAGAAGCTTTACAACGGCAGCAAGGTCGTCGAGATGAATACCTCCGTAAACGTCAGCTTAACGAAATGGCTGCTGCTGGGGAAATTGCTTTAGACGATCCACGTATGGCGGGTATTAATCCTGGACTTGACGCGTTTCTTGCTCAAGCAAATCCAGTAGACCCTGCTCAAATTATGCACCAAGTGCAGGGTTTAGAGCAAAGACATCCGGCAGACATTGCTCAAGCATTAATGTCACAACAAGCGTTAGCACAACGTCAAAGTGGCGCAGCTCAAATGCCGCCATCGCCGACAGGTAATCAACAGTTTCCACCTACACCGGAAACTTTATTACAAGAAGTCGCGCAAGCACAAACTCAGGTTCAACAACCAGCAGCAGCGCCTGTTGCTCAACAAGCATCCCAACCAATGCAATCCAGCCAAAGTATTATTGCTGAGTTGGAAAGAGCTGCTCGTCCAATGCCAGAGGCTCTTCCGGCAGAATATGTTACGACACTTGCAAAGGTATTAGGCAATGAACAAATTAACCAACCAGTACAATCGTCGCAAATCGGACAACCCGGAACTCCAAGCCAGTCTGGAAAAGCAACTCCAGAGAATACGTTCCTTGGTGTGCTTAGTGATCCTAGCATATCTCGCTTTTTACTTGGGATGGGATCAGCATTAAGTCAAGGGGTTCCGTTTGGGGCTGCTGTCAAAGCTGGTGTTGACGAACGTGACCGCGATGCCGCTAACAGAGCGGATGCTCCTTATCGCCAGAAAAAACGTGAAATAGACTTAAACAAGACAGTGGCAGACACTGTTAAAACAATCGCAGAAGCTGGTCAGGCAGAGCAACTTGGTTACAAAGCTAAAGCTGATGCAGGAAAGTCTAGAGCTGAGGCTGGTAAGATTAATGTAGAAACTCCGCTAACAGGTTATAATGCACAAACGGATCGTATTAAAGCACAAGCAGCACAACTGTCCGCACAAGCTGCTTATAAGCAATCCGAAGCAGCTATTAAAAATGCGTTTAGTAATGCTGGTGGTAAAGACAATGTAATGACAGACAAAGAGCGTATGTCATTAACTGCATCTACATTAGAGGCTGTTAATGAAAATATAATCTTAAAGAACCAGTTACAAGAACAAGGCATTGATGCTTTAGAGTTTGTGACTTATTCTGCGAACACTGCTGCTAAGAACCCTGAGAACTTGCGATACCTGCCGCTTGATCCTTCAAAAGGCGCAAGTCTGCAACAAGAGTTCCAACGGTTACGTGCTTTGCCTGATACACCAGAGACACAGGCGGAAGTAAAAGCCTTTGAAGATCGGCTGACACGGTATAAACTTGTTTACGGGAAGGAGGCACTTACGCCTTTATTCAGATCACAACAATAGGACATAGCATGGCCACAATCAATATTGACGCTATACTTGGCGAGGAACCGTCTGCTGTAATGCAAACAACCAGCCAAGTGCAAGCCCCTCAATCTAATGATGACTTTTTAAATGAAGTGTGGCAGGGACAAAGACCAGGTACGCCTGGTCTAGCCGCTCCTGCAACCAGCACATCTCCAGTAGTTATTTCAATTGACAACCGCAGTTCTTTTGAAGTCGGAACTGATGCAGGTATGCGTGGTATTAAACAAATTGAAAGTAACATCTATTCTGCTTTCGGGGCTTTCGATAAAGCTCAGGAAATTGAAGCAGACATTGCTGCCAATTACGCGCCTGCCAACCCAGACATCACAGCTGATAACGCAAGCATAGCTGGATTTGCAGGTGAAGCGATTGCATCAAACGTCCCAAACTTAGCGGCTGGTGTAGCTCTTGCTTCCATCCCCGTTGTAGGTTGGGGATTGGCTGGTGCGTATTTCTTCACCCAGCTCTATGGAGAATCTCGTAAAAACATTCTCGATGAAACAGGCACTGACAACCCACTCGCCGCTATCGGACCTGCTTCTATCAACACATTGATGGAAATGAACCCTGTCTTAAAAGTTGCCAATAAGTTAGGCCTCGGTTCTGCTGCTAAAAAATCAATAGCAGATGTGGCTAAAGAAGCATCTGAAAAAGGCGTACTTACGCGGACTAAAGATGCTCTTAAATTCGCAGGAGAGATTGGGGTAAAAGAAGGTGCCATTGAAGTCGCACAGCAAATGTCAAATCTGGCTACAGTTCGTGTGCTTCAAAATGAAGCTATTATCCAATCGTTAGACAAGCAAGAAGTTAACGAAGCTATTAATAACTTTGCCGGTGGTATGTTTGGCGGAGCTGTCTTAGGCGGTGCTGCCCAAACCTACGCCGATATATCTGTCGATAAAAAAGCTGTAAAACAAGTCGAAGAAATCGAAAGACAAATTCAGTTTCATGACGATTTGATTAACAAAGTCGTAGCTATGAAAGAACAAGCTACACCATCAAACCGCATAGCTGAGGGCTTAGCGGCTGCAACTATAAAGCCGGATACCAGCACTACAACGCCAAGCCAAGCGCAGCCTACCACTAGCAGCGACCCAATAACTGCTATGCAGGATAACGCGGATATTGCGGATAAAGAAAAAGCACCTGCCCAATCTTTAAAGCAAGAAGCATTGGACATTAATACGCCAATTGCAGAGACTGTAGTTGCCTTACCACAGGAGCAACAAGATGTATTTCTCAACGGACTACGTCAGCAGCGTTATGCCTTAGAGCAGCGTCTTAATTTCATAGACAAAACTTTAACCTCAATCGGAGAATCTGCTACCCCATTAACTGGCGGCTCTATGATCCCTTTAGTTGAGGAACAAAATCTACAAGTTTTAACCGGAGAGCTCCAAGCCCCTGCTTTACTAAACTTAGCCAATCCTGATATGAAACAGTACGTCAGAGACCCTGACGGTGTTGTGACATCTAAGTCACCAACCCTTGGTGTATCAGGCACCTCCGTTGTATCTTCTGTTGATTTAAATCAGAGTTTTGTTGGTGGGCATTCAACCTTTTTTGATATCGTTGACCAGTTTAACTCAATTGTAAAAGACTTGGGTATGGATATAAACCCTACAACAAAGTCCCCGATGAAATTCGTTATCGAAGTCAACAATGAAAAAGACTCACAAGCAGCTGTCCAGGACACTAATACCTATGTAATGCGCCTTGGTACAAATGGTGCAATGACTATGCAGAATGCGACCGAAACTTTGTTGCACGAACTGGGTCATTTGATGAAAATAAACATCCTGGCATCCGCTCCAAAAGAAGTCTACCAAGCAATTAATGCGTCTTGGCAAGACCGTTTAATGTCAGTGAAATATCGTGACGCTTTTGTCAACCAGAACAAACCGACAGACCGTCGCAAAGTACCTCACTCAAAAATTAATGCACGTGATTTTAATTCGGAAATTTATGACACATCGTTACCGGAATACGCTGCCGAACAGTTCTATAGAGCTCTTGTCAACAAGGTTGGCAAAGGCGACTTCAACATGCGAAAACAAGCGCCGTCTATGTTTGCAAATTTTCTTAAAAGATTCAGAAGATTATTTGCTCAAAGCAAATCTATGCAATCAAAGTTTGCGCCCACAAATTACAAGCAAGAAACTTTTGACAGATTTGTAGAACGCATGACTCTTACACGTCAGATTGCTGAGCTCAAAGCTAAAGAGCAACAAGCAACTTACGACAAGAAAGCTGCCGCAGAAGTTATGGGCGAAACTCGCACAGCAGATCTCCCTAAATCAGACTTAGAAAAAGTAAGTCTGTTTATGCGTAAGATGGGTGTATCGGAAGAGAACGCAGATCGTTTTGATGAGATGGTAAATCTCAACATGGGATTTCTTGGCGAAGGCACTCTTGGGGCTTCGATGAAAGGAGTCATGACTCCTATTCAAATTGCGGAGCAAGCTGACAAACGTGGCTTTAACCTCCCGTATCAATATATGGAAATTGTTCAAGCGTTTCAACAGACTAAAATGAAGATAGTTGAAGCCGCCGATACTGTCATGAAAAGTTGGCAATCAGAAAGCCAACATGCCCGTGACGTATCTCGTATGTTATTTGTAGCGAGTACAGCCAGTGATCAAAAAGGACGTCGATTAACTGCTGAAGAATTAGAAGTCATTAAAAATGATTTAAAGATTTCTGATCTTGCATTTGCATCCTGGCAACAGACTGATGAATCCCTCCGTTTAGTCCTAGACCCTATGGAAGCAACATCTATTTACGAAGTTGCAAGAGCCAATATTCCGAACAGAGCAAAGGCCAAGGAATTCAGGGACAGGTACATGGAAGCTACCTCCGAAGGCGAACGCATGGATCTTGTCGAAGAATACACTGGGGAGTCAGCAATCAATTTAGACCCTGATTCTAAGGATGTCTTTTCTGAGTTTTATAAAGACCTGCAAAAAACTACTAAACGCTTTACAGACATGAGGGATCGCAACTACTTCCCGCGTTCACGTCTTGGTCAGTTCTATGTCAGAGTTATCGCAACGGAGGACGAAACTACATGGGAAAACTACACAGCAAACGAAGGAGAAACCGTCGGATTCTATTCTTTCGATACGGAAAAAGAGCAGAAAGAATTTCTCGAATCTGTGAAGAACGAGACAGCGACAAGTGGTGGCGTGAGATTTTACGGCAGCAAGATGGCATCATCAATCTACTCAACGATGGGGATGCCGAATGTGATTGTAGAGAAAGTTAGGAAGGAGCTTGAAGCAGAAGGAACACTTTCAGTCGAAGACAAACGGGTGCTTAAAGACTTAGCACTTGAACTAAGTCCTGGTAAAAAGTTTCTTAAGCACATGACTCGCCGCAAAGGTATCGCTGGTTATAACGAAGATGCTGCTCGAGTCTACGCTAATTATATGGCATCCGCTAGTAACCATATAGCCAGAGCCGAACATGCTTCTGACATGGCGGACGCTTTGCAACGTATGGAAGATTTTCCAAAGCAATACTCTGCAAACTATAACAAGACTTTAGCCAACGGCATTCAGTCAATTACTGAGTATTATAAACGACACTTTAAATATGTGATGGCTCCTGACAACGATTTTGCAAACCTTCGGGCAGCGGGTTTTCTCTGGTATTTGGGTTTTAATATTAAGTCAGCTGCTGTAAACTTTATGCAGACGCCTTTAGTGCTTTACCCAGTCCTGGCTGGCTACACATCAGATGCACATGCAATGCGTCGTATTGGTGGTGCTTTGCAGGACGTCTTTAAAGCAGTTAAAAAACCAGATACTTTAGAGCCAGACTTGCTAGTCACTATTGACGAAATGATCAAAGCAGGTCTGATAGACGAATCTATGGTTTCTGATTTAGCAGCAATGGGTGAAGAGACTGGGCTTCGTCGTTTAGTCCCTGGGTATGATTTGCAATCTTCGTATCAAAAGTTTTCTTACTATGCTGGATCTATGTTCCGTTATGGCGAGAAGTTTAATCGAATGGTTGCAACAATAGCTTCACATCGTATTGCAAAAGACAGAGGGTTAACCGATCAAGACGAGATTACAAAGTTTGTTCGTGACGTTATTCAATCATCTCAATTTGAATATTCAAGATTCAATCGGGCTGAGTTCATGCGTGGTAAAAAGTCTGTTATCTTTTTATTTTGGCAATACATGCAACACGCAAGCTACCTCTTTTTCGGTGGCAAGGGCGGAAAGACTGCGCTTCGTATGTGGATCTTAGCAGGCGTCATTGCAGGTCTGGAAGGCTTGCCGTTTGCAGAGCTTTTACTAGGACTGTTAGACCTTGGCGGAACTAAGGTCAAAGCCATCTTTGGATCGCAAGACCCTCGTGTAGACATTCGTAAAGAGATTCGTGAAATACTTGTCGAGATGGAGGTTAATCCTGACTTAATCTTGCGAGGCACTTCTCACTCTTATGGTATGTTTGCTTTCCACATGCTGCCATTTTTGGGAGTTCCTTTCCCAAACGTAAACACACGAGGGTCTTTAGGTTATGGCGATCCGATTCCTTGGTTCGATGGGTTAACTGACCCGACTGTGACTGATGTGGAAAAAGCCGTCTATAAAACAGTAGCTGGTGTTGCAGGTCCGATTGGTGGTATTACTTTGACAGGTGTGCAGGCCATGATGTCAAATGAACCAGACCAATGGAAACGGTGGGAAGCGGCAGCTCCAACCTTCATTCGTAACGCGTCGGCGGGTACACGCTGGCTTGCTCGTGGGGAAGAAGTTACAAGACAGCAGGCCAAGCTCGTTGGTTTTGAGACACCAGAGGAACGCATTAGCGCAGTCCTGAAAGCGATGGGCTTCCAAGCAACTGCTTTAGATACTCAACGTGAGCAGATGCGTGCAGTCCAGGTTGCAGCTATGTACTACGAGTCACGACGTAGTGCCTTACTTGACCGAGTAAGCTACGCATATGCAACAAACAATCGGGAAGCTATTCGAGATGCAATGGATGATGTGACAGATTTTAATAAGGAGTTATTAAAGACACCTTCATTAGCACCGCTGACCATCAGTGGTAAAACTCTGAACAAGAGTATCAGCGGGAAGCTTGAAGTTAAAGCAGAAATCGAAGCAAACATTTTACAAGGAGAAAACATGTACTTGCTTCAAAAAGATATCCAAAAACTTTACCCAACAGGACAATAACATGATAGTGATTATTAAAGAATTTACCCACGATGAGTTTTCTTGTAAGTGTGGCAAGTGCAATCTTGGTTACGAAGATATGGATGATCGGTTGCTTTCACAACTCTTTACCGCAAGAAAGAAAGCAAACATCCCTTTTATCATAAGCTCTGCAATTCGCTGCGAAGAGCATAATGAAAATGAAGGAGGGTCTCATGACTCGTCACACTTACGCGGCATGGCTGTTGACATAAAGTTTGTAAATGGCTTAGACTTAATTATTAAGGTTGGGGTTTTATTGGCGGCAGGCTTTAAACGGATGGGTGTGAATTGGCGTCTAAAGTTTATTCATGTAGATGTCGATCCTGGAAAGCCGCAAGGCATGTTCCAATATAAGTAAAAAGAAAGGGAGCCTAGTGCTCCCTTTTTTACTGGTATAATAGCAGGCAAATTACCTGTATAAATTATTACAAAATATCCGAAGGCATAATATAATACTCTGACTTTATTTGCTTAATTGCAATTTGCCTCGCAAATAAAGCCGCCTGTAAACCAGCTTCAAATTCATTGTAAGTCACAGATGTTGACATCATTCTGAATAAGACATTCTTAGGAACCCCTTTAGTCTGCCCGCGCATATTCTTAATAATAAGATTGTATGCCTGTATCTTATCTGATGTTACGATGGCTTGGTAAATAGCCCTCAGTTCTATTTCAGACTTTAACAACAAGTCTTCAGCCATAGCCATATCGTCTATTGTTATGACCATTTCACTAGACCGAGCAGCACTGACTACCATAGCCACTTTGTGAAGATGTGTCTGACGTCGAGCTAAGTACGCTTGAAACATCTCACCTGTTAAATGCTGTGGTGCTTTTGTTTGAAACTCGTTGTACCAAGATTCACCAAAAGCAATAGCATCATCATCCATTACAAACTCACCACGCAAGAGTTTGATATTATTTAAATCCTGTAACAACTGCGTTCGCAATTCCGTTGCATACTTATTAGCACTCGGATAAGCTACTAACTTTGATTTCTTGTCGGCATAAACAAAGATAGTCCTAGAGAAGAACCCGCCATCAATAGCATACTTGCCTCCGTTGTTAGTTAACCAACTAGGAGTGGTGCAAGCAATCATGTTTAAAAAAGGGCGGGAGATTTCCATTTCACCACCACTCCGTGTACGTCGTTTAAACGACGGCCCGCCGTCCCAAATGTCAACAAGTAAATCAATCATCGACCCATCATGATCTGAGTTAAGCAAAACCCCCAACTCAGATGCAAACACCTGCAAGCAAGACATGGTATGCAACTTACCATTACCCATATCGACTTGCGTTTCACCATCTTTTAACTCATCAAGAAAGGCTTGCCACGACGCACTTCCTCGAAACATTCTGATACCTTTAATCTCTTCAAGCATGTCCATACCAGCACGCGCTGTAGTAGACTTAGTAGCAATCCCCGGAGGTGCTACAAAGGTAATATAAAAAGACGGCTGTATTTCAAAACGACCTATCTTTACAAAACACTTACGACCAAGAGCGCCGGCTATTGCACTTACAGCAGTCCACAAATGAAACGCTTTAGGCGCCTCTGTGTTATCTGTGTAATCTATGTAACCGTCGATCCAGTTTTCAAAATTTCTTGTTGGCTTTACTAGGGCAATGTTATCAGTGTTACTAGCCATAAGGCTAATCCTCCGGCTTATCCCGCCTTTATTATATGTAAGTTAAGTTACCCTACAGGGCTATGCGGCAAGCGGCCATAACGTATTGCGTTGCGTTGTAGCAAGACCTGTTTTACCATCAATAACCCAACCATCCCAAGTCACATCATCTAACTTACCAAAGTCAAGTCCGATGCCGAGTGTACTTGGCAGAACAACGGGATCATTATACGGTAAAACTACGGAGTTAAAAGCTGCTTGCACTAAAGGCGCTGCTTCGTCCAGTCTGCCTTCTGCAATTTGAAACGCAAGGGAGTCATGCACTTGCATCTTAACTTCAAGTAAAGACTTGTCAATTAAATCTAACTCTTTCCATACCATATTGATTACGTTACCGACAGTCGACTGTGGTATCCAAGCCAAGGCTTCACTAAGAGCATTAGCATGGTCACGCCCATCAAAGAAGTTTTTAGTAAAGCCAAAAATATTTGTGACTTTCTTTTCAACCATCATCTGATTGTAAATTCGCTTATGCCAAGCTGCAATCTTTGGGTGCGCGCCAAACCAATTTTTAATAAAGAGCTCAGCTTCAAGCACAGTGATACCAAGCGTAGACGCAAGCGTAGTCGGGTATACATTGTAATTAACTGCGTGTACGCCAGCCTTAGCTCGAGCTCTGTTTGGGTGGTCTTTTGTGGGACATGAGCCAAAGATAGCTTTAGCATTTTCAGTGTGCAAATCCATAGTTGGATCCAAAAAGATTTCTTTAAGGATTTCATCATCAGCATCCCAAGCTACAACACGGGCATCTGCTTGAGCTAAGTCAGCATCTGCCGCAATAAACCCTTCATCTGGTAAAAAGAGTTGCTTAATGTTTACCTGCTTTACGCCTTTGCCAAACGGAGGACGCTTCGGTGCTGCATAAAAATTCTGATTTAAAAGACCATTCATAATTAACCCTTACTCAAATTCTGTAAATTGAAACCCTGATCAAACGCATCTTGTTTAGATGCAAGTCTAAAAGTGTCAGTCCCAGGTAGCATATAAGTAGTACGAGCGCGGCCATCCGGACTTACATGAGCAGCCAAATATAAATTATAAAACTGCATCACAGACCTGTAGGTGCGTAGCACATCACAAACCAGTCGAAGGATTGGCTCACGCTTTCCGATGTTAATAAGAGCATCATCATTTGTGGTCGGTCTCTTAGTCTTTTTATCCAACACAGGCTCAATGCCAAGCTGTTTGTAAAACAAAAAGGACATCTGCGTTGGCGAATCAAACCAAAAAGAATTACCAGTCGCATTTACCTTTTCTTGCGGAATCATATAAAGCAACCACGCTTTATAGTCAGCAATCTTTACTTCGTATTCACGACGCCAGCGCTGTTGCAACGCTTTGTCAAAACGAATACCAGCAATGACTGGTTTTAAAATGATGTTTTGCATCTCACGTTGAAAGCTCACAGGCAGTGTCTCTCCCATCCGCTTATGAACTTTGTCAAGTTCTTCATAGACTTCAAATGTATAGCAGTTATCGTAACCATTGTAGAGGGCATACGTTTTAAAATCATCTGCTGACTTAAACGATTTGTGAAAGTCTTTACCGTCCTGTTTCCAGTAACGATACCAGGAGCAATACAATGATGAAAGAAAAGCCAAGTCTAATGACAAGCCCTTTGTGAAAAGCACATGAGCTTCAACCATGGTATCGCGATAAATTTTTGGAAGAAAGCCCCAACGAGTTGTCACATACTGGATATCGTATTGAAAGTTTTGACCGATAATCTGAATGTTAGGATGGGTTAAAAAAGTTTTAAGCTTTTTAACAATAGCAAATTCTTGGTCAACTGACCAATACGAAGTCCCATCTGGTTTAATAAACGGGATAACCAGAGCGTTGCGTTTATCCCAAGCAAACCCAATAAAGGTGGGCAATGGATTCCTGGTTTCCAAGTCGACAGCGTACGGTTTGCAACCCGTTGCCAATGAATCAATATGCCAATCCAATTGCTCAATTAATTCATCAAAGCCATATTCAAATTGGATATTAAACTTAGGCATATCCCAGTTTGATAAATCACGCAGACGAGCTAAGTCACGTTTAAACGGCATATGTCTTTCAGGAGATTTATAAAGAGCTAAAGGCGAGTAAGTCACAAGCATATTAAACGTAGACCATTTAAGCTGTGAACCACGCCAAGCTTCTATCGACGTGCCAAAACCAAACGCAGACAGAGCAAGCACGCTCATACAGATAATCACTTTAGGGTTTGTAAAACGAATTGTATCAAACAAATCTGCAAACGGCTTTTCCAAAGAAGGCTCAAAGAAAAAACCACCAGCATGGACGGTATCTTCTCTGTGAATCTTCGCCTTAGTCGTCCGGTAAAAATCTGTAATTTTAGAATTACCTAATGGGTATGACAACACTGAGTGCCAAGATACGCGTGAGCAATTAATGCCCAATTCGCGCAAGTGTTTATAGACGTATGACTTAGCATTACCGTCTGCTATATGCCCGTTCTCAAACTCACTGATGCTTGGATAATCAAAGACAACAAGAATGTCGCTGTCTTGGATGGCATGGGTATTAATATACATCAAGAACTCCAAAGGGGAGCAAGCTCCCCATAAAGATTAATACAGACGCAAAGCTATACGCACGGAACAATGTACACGAGTTAACAACATCGGGATTGGCCATGCTGGGTGTAACGTCTGTTGAGCACCTAACATACGCGCTTCAAAAAGTTTACGTTGATAATCAGACAGTTGTTTGGTCATTTTTAACTCCAGAATTTAAATAGGTTTCTAAATCTTGTTCTGTGTAGAACACCGGTATTCCATGTCGTGTTGCAAGCTCAACTTCCGCAGCCGTTCCTTTTGACTTTGGGTCTGCGTTGAATACATAGACGCAATCACAATACAACAACAAGTCGAGTAAGCCATCAAGCCAGTACCGATGACCGCCCCGACCGCTTTGCTCAAGAAAGCTATCTGGGATGTCGTAATCAAAAAGAGCGCAAAGCAAGTGAGGAGTAATTGCAAAGCCGCCAAGCTCATGGACACGTATAGCATGAGTACGAGCGTCTTGGATGTTTGCTGTTGTATGTGCTTTGTCAATTCCACGATATGGTCCTGCTAAATAAACTCTTTTAAAATTTGAATGACGGCTGACGCTGTAAGGCACCCCTAACGCCGGAGGCATTGTTGAAACTCGCTGAGTTTCCTTGTCATCCCAATGGCCTGAGAACACCATAGATCCGCCATAATTATCTTCGTTTTCACTGGCACTCATTGTACGCCTCCACTAACATCGGGTAATACGTATCAGACAACTCCACTGAGTATGAGATACGTTTAGACGCGTGTGCTGCACGAAGCATGTTACCTTGTCCAGCAAACCCATCAAAGACATACTCACCAGCAAGTGTAGACCGTTCAATCAAGAACTTGTAAAGGTCAGTTGGCTTGCCTGCCGGATGTTTTTGGTTTTGAATCTGAGGGATATCAATAACAGCTAAGTCAAGTTTGGCTTGCTCATGCCCACCTTTGATAGCATAAAGGAGACACTCATAAGACTTACGTGGCCAGTGGTTTGGCTTTGGATAAGACGCCACGTTCCCTTTATTCCAAATGAATGGGAAATACATGACCTCAAATACAGCTTTTGTCTTGAGCATAATCTTGGACTCTTTAATACCCAGGTTATGCTGGAGCGCACATTCTGGTGTAACAAGAAATCCAACCTTACCTTTTTCATCGACTCGATAGGAGTCAAATATTGAGCGAATCTTCTCGAACTTTGCAAAGTCGCAGAAGGCATACAGGTGAGCCGCATCAAGGGTGATGCGATCCCATTCCGGTATAAGGGCTTCGAAGAGATTGAAGCAATAGGCTTCATCGTCATTGTATTCGTGCCACGTGCCGTCCCACGATTGGTCTTTGTGCATTTCGATGCCATACGGAGGGTCGGTAACAATAGCTCTAAAGGTATCGGACGGAACTGTCTTGATAACATCCCTGACATCTCCTTTAAAAATCTTATGTTGAGACTGGTTGACCACAGTTGTTGCTGCCACTCGTTCCCGATGGGCTTGTGCCGCTTTCTTTTCAACAATCTTTACAGCGTCTTTTAATGACTTAGCTTTAGCAACATCAGGATCGTCGAGATGATTAACAATGGAAAGATGGGCACCAGCAGAAGAAGGAGCAGTCCCGAAAACTTGAGCAACTTCTGCTTGAGTGACCACAACATCAGGTAACACGTCATTAGCATCAGGATCGCTTTCCGCTTTGGCTTCTTGTTCACGTTGCTTACGTCCAGCAATAATTTCTTTAATACGAGCAAGTGCTCGTGCCTTTTCTTGCCAAGTCAAATCCTGGCGATCAGAGTTCTCAGACAGCTCAAGCTCTTCTAACTTAAGCACATCTGTTTCGTTTAAAAGATTAACCGGAATCATACCAACAGGAAGGACTTCCGAGTTGTACTTAACAGGGATGCCGTGTTTAGCCATAGTCCGCATACAACGGAAACGTCGTTCGCCATATACGATGGCTGAATTTTCCAGGGTGTCAATACCGGGCGGGTGCAGTAAACCGTCTTCGACGATACGGTGATACAGAGCTTCAATAGCTTCTTTGTCAAAGTGACTACGCTGGCGCTCTGGTTTAATCTTAATCTTGTCTACATGAACAAGTTGTAACCGGATTGTTTCCATAAATTTCTCCGTAAAAAAAGGAGCCACTAGGACTCCTTTTGTTTAAACCAATGAATAATTAGTCAGGCTGAGTAACACGGCTTACCGTATTGTATTCAACACCAGAATCGCCTTTGGCAACTTTGGTTAAACCAATCACGTTGCGGCCTTCTAACTGGGCAATAGTAGCATCACCACCATACAGACCAGCGGCAGCGAATAACAGACCCAGGTTAATGTTTTGGTTAACACCAGTCGCCAGCATATTGTTTTCATCTAAGTCGAGGAAAGTTTCATAACGGGCACCGATTTTTTCAACACCAATACGGGACAGTTCGTTTTGATCGGCCAGCTCTAAAGGCAGAGACAAACGCGCCCAAGGCTTACCTTCTTTTTCACCAGACTGGATTTTTGGTTTGCCGGTTTTGTACATAAACTCACCTTCACCAATCAGGGTGCGGGCAGTCGCAAAATCTTCAGTTGCCAGTTCGACGTTCAACAAAGCGTTTGCATCAAAGGCACCAAAGCCCGCCATCAGAGTCAGAGTCAAAGCATTCAGAGTCGCATTACGTTTTAAAGTCTTCATATAAATTCCTATTCGATTTAAGCGTTGCCCTATGCAACAGGTTTAATACTACTTGAATATAAGGACACTTACAAGCATAATAAAAGTGTCCTTAAATATTTTTTACAGGTATAATAGCCAGCATTATACATGTATTAAATAAGCGCCTGCTCTTTAAGCCAGCCCATAACTAACGGCTTAAAGTCCGGATCTAAATCACCAGAATGAGGCAGATACGTAGCCTTCAACTGACAATTTGGATCGATAGTTTTCCATTTAAACTTACCCGTTCCATCCTGGGTTGCCATAATAAAATCATTGTAAGCAAACGGCATAGACGTCGGCAACTGTTTTCCGAGTGCCTTGAGTGTGGTAATAGTTTTACCAGTGACTTCTTCCTGCTCCCGAGATAGATGACTCAAGAGGACAAACGGCACACGAATGTTTGCACATTGCAACTGGAACTTATCCAACTGATCAATCGCAACACCCCAGTCCTGCAAGGTCTTAGTAGGCTTAGCACCGACCGTCAAGTCCATTGCCATCTTAGCCAGCCCTGACATACCGTCGAGAGCCAACACCCGATTGCAACCCCACTTATCTACAGGACCGAACTCGACACCGTTCTGATCGATAAAGTTTTCAAACAGATTCATCAACTGAATGAGCTGTTGAAAATCCCTGCGCGACCCTGACTCCATTTTACCGAACTCGGCTGCTGCGTTAACAGCACTTGCACCGACTTTCAATTTGGAAAACGATTCGACACCTGGTTTGATATAAGCAAAGTGAATCCGCTTACGTTCTTCTTCCGTGAGCTTAGCCAGCATCATTGCTTTGTTTAAGTTACCGATACCTGGCTCTGTAAAGGCAACAAAAACGTCGAAGCCCATTTGAGCCAGTGTGACAAGGGATGTAGTCTTACCCGAGCCAGGCATCCCCATAAGGATAGTTTTAAAACCCATAACCCAGTCTGGAAAGCTATTAGTAGTAATAAGCTCTACAGCCTTGGCCATTTCGTCTTTTGTAAACTTCATCTTAATACTCCGTCATATCAATTGGATCACGCCAGCGAACCCCAACCGGCTGTCTTGGTTTTTCAACAGTACCATAAGTCATGCACTTGTATTGTATAATGCGATCACGGAGTGATGCACGTTGAGAATACATGTCAATACGATTGAGCATAGTAAAGAGATGCCCACCGCCGATATCAAATTGGACTTTAGATTTAACATCTTCGACAAGCAACGACCCAATTGCATCTACAATAACATTCCCGTTCTCTAGTTCTTCCAGAATGGTGAGTGGGAAATTGCTGGCTTCATAAGTTGACCGTTTGATTTCCAAAGGAGCCCAATCAAGCACACGAGCTTCAAACAACTCTTTACCAAATGGCTTAAGTTTACCAGCACCTCCTTCATTAAAGGTAGAACGTCCATGTTTATATAAGCCTCGTGGAGCTTTAGTGATGATGCCTTCGTAACCTTCCTTGAGGGCAGCTTCGTACAACTCTGTAAGAAGTTGAGCGTTACGAGCAATGCGTTGCTCAATAAATACGACAAAACCAGGAGCACTAGCACTATGCCAATCGATAATCCGAGTAAGGCGATCATCGAAGGCAACACCTGCCAACACCCAATCAAAGACGTAAAATCTGAGTTCATGTTGATCCAACTCCTTCGGCCATTCAATTGACATAACCGCAGTCTGAGTTAAAGACATACATTGCTCGTCAGCCGGATTCCCATAAACCCATTCCCCATCAATACCAGATGGTAACCTCGTGGCAAGATGTCTTACATACTTTGAAGGCAACTCTTTACCACTAGTTGAGCCAGCTTTACCACAGTGTATGGTGCAACGAATGCCATCTAACTTGTTAGAAACATAGACTGGGTATCTCATTTTTTCCGGTGTCTGTTTCCCTTCAAATTCGATAGAGAAACATTTCATTGGTTTGAACATACAAGCTCCAAGAAAAGGAGGGCCGGAGCCCTCTAATTAAAAATCAAAATTATCAAGCAAGAAATTGATACGTGCATTTAACTCTTCAAGACCATGTGACTTTGTAAGTAAAGACTGGCCTAAAGACGAACGAGCTGATCCGATAGCAACTTCAGATGGAGGAAAATCAGAATCCACCAGCAACGGGTTTAACTTTGTTTGTAACCTGTCAACTGTGTCATACAAATTTCTGATGTTATCATCCAATTTATCGAGAGCGGTGCTGCAAGTAAAAAAATCAGATGAACCTTTGACAGCAGTTGCTGTCCCAACTATTTGATTTTTAGACATTTGTTACAACCTCTAAAGTCAATGGAACATAGTCCTCAGGTTGCACACCAGCAGCAGTCAGTTCCCGCATTTTATAAAAGACATCAATCATGGCATCGACATCATTCATTGCGTTGTGAGCACCAATATGAGGGCGACCGCACAAAGCAACCAGAGCTTCTTCCAGCTTAGGCATCTTATAACCAGTCATACCCTTCTTCTGCTGAGCTGCGCTAAGAGGTGCTTTAACCCAGTCTTTAGCAGCATTCATTACGCAGACATGTTGAGCAGTTTCCCACTCATGGTTGCCCTGACCCAACGTCCTGTCCAACATAATTTGAGTAATCTTCCGGTCGAACTCGGCATTGAACGCCATAACGATCCGATCAGATTGCAAAAATAAATCATGCAAGGTTTGCATAACACGTTCCGGAGTCAGGCCACGTTGCTTAGCCAGCTCTTGACTAACGCCATGAATATCGACTAAGAACCCAGGAATAAAGACACCGTGGTCAATGATGAACTCCATGGAACCCAACACCCGACGTGTATCGAGTTCAATTACTTTGACTGCATGCTGTACGCACAGAGCTTGGCCTTCCTGAAACGGATCGCCTTCTTTCGGAAAGCCAGTCGTTTCAGTATCATGGAAAAAAATTACACGTGATTGTGACATAGGAATTATTCCTCTTGATTTGGATTAGTTGGATCCCAAACACGAATATCAAAATCTGATACCCAGCGTTCCGGATGTTGTGTTTTGCACAAAGACTGAAACTCACAGCCTGAGTACGAGTTGCACGCATTACTAAAGTGTCCACGTTGTGGGACCATATGCGCGAGTTTTACTGCATGAAACTTTGGATTATTTTTTTGAGCTTCATGCTGTTCTTTCAGAACTCCATAATAGGCAATCATATTTGCTACAGTCACGTGCAAATCTTCCCACCACTTATCGAGTTCCCATTGTTGTCTGCGAGTAATTGACTCCATAAAATCAACACGGTCTACATAAAAACAAGCTCCACGAACTATGGCTCCGAGCACAGGAAGCCCATAAGTTTTTGCACCGTAAACATAGCCCGTAAATTGGCTTCGAAAATCCCATTGACCCGCCCAAGACTGTCCGAGCTGGGAACACGTTTTATCATCCATAACGAAGATACCGCCGCCATATTCCGATAACATGTCGAAGCGTCCGTGATATAATATTGGCTGGCCTGTATCTGGATTCTTAAGACCAAGCTCCAGCGTAAAAGACTTTTCAACAGCAGCCTCCCCGTTCATAATAAGCGGCGTCACTACATCAGTAGAATGGCCGAACTTATTAAAGTATTTAATATAGAGTTCAGCAATCCTGTGAAAGGATTTCTTTGTCGTTGAAAATACTTTATCAACTTCAGGGTCGTAACCAAATGCTTTAATGAGGGCTTTGAAACCCAGCAGTCGTGACGCCTCAAAGTCACCTTTAACAGGACTTGATTCGTTGTAATATGCTTTACGATAAGTCTCTAAAGCTTCCGCATAAACTGCACCTGCATCCAAATGAACTCGAGGTCCTTTAGGACTCAGGTGCAAAAAATGCGCCATGAAAGCTTTTGTTTCACACGTCTGCCATGACGACACAATAGTGTTATCAAGAACTTTAGGGAACAAAAAATCCATGACGCAATCCTTATGAAAGAAGATCGCCGAGCAAATCCTGCGCGGCTTTCTTGGTTATTTTTTTGGCAGTTGCCGCCGTTGCAACTTTATCAGACTTAGGCTTTGCAACCTTAGCTGTTTTGTCACGGAACGATTGCAGCAAATTGATTGCTTCTTTGAGTTCTTCGTCAGGAATATCTTCCCCACGATTAACTCTGATACGAAAGTCAGTCAACTTGTCAATGACCTGCGCTTCTGGTTCTTTGATATCAGCCATTTAAGACTCCAACATTTTTTTTACTTTAGCTTCGCTGGAACGCAGCTCCCGCTTAAGCACTTCAATGATAAATGTGTTGTACGACCCTTTAACAACACGACCTTTTTCTGGATTAAACAACAGCTCATCCATACGCTTCCTGACATCTTCGGGAATATAAATGGTGAACCGTTCTGTCTTAACTTCACTTTTTGGTCTAGACATTATCTTGCTCCAAGTACGTTAACGTGTGCTTTGCACGTGTAATCATAACATAACGCAAGTTTAACTCTTGCTGAAATGCTTCTGTATCGCCAGGATCTACCCAAGGAGCTGGGCTTAAATCCGGCCGCAAAAAGAATACATGATCTGCTTCAAGCCCTTTAGACTTATGACCGGTACAGAGTTCGGTCCGAACTTAGAGGTCATAAGCTCTTTGAACTTATCAGCTATATCATCAGGGTTTTTCACGGTATCTGCAACAACATAAATACAGTCACGTTCGTCTTGCAAACGCGAAATTAAACCTTTAAGACTTAATGGTTTCTATCTTAGCTTCGTAATACTCGTGGACAGCTGTTTTAAAAACTGACATACCAGTCGCCCCTTTAGCTAATTTTTTAGCAACCTTTGCCAACCTGTCCGGATAGTCTGACATCAATTGAAAAGGCTTGCCGGATGAAAGAAGCTTCAAAGCAACTTCAAGTAACGGGCTGTTAGTCCGACATACAATTAAGGACTGATTGTCGATGTTAGAGTTTAGTAAAGAACTCACACGAGATGTTTTGATTTCACCCTCACCAGCGCCCGGACGTGGTTGTAAGAATTTCCCAACAATAGCTTCCGACTCCTGAATAATAGCCAGATCACAACGCCACGTTACAGACAGCGGAAGTGTTTCACACTTGAACGCAGTCTCGAAAGCATCCATAGCACCAGTCAAGGCACCAGCAAAAGCATAGATAGCCTGGTGACGATCACCTACGCCAATCATCCGTTTGCCAAACAGACTAATAAGATGCAAACGAATAGCACTAACGTCTTGCAATTCATCCACAACAACACAGTCGTAATCTTTTAAATACCAGCGTTTGTGGTGAGCAAAGTAAGCCAACATCCACAGCATATCACCAAAGGTATAACCAGACGGGCTTTTGAGCTCTTCCGCTAAGAGGAACTTTGCCCACTTAACCGCATCCGCATAGTCCAGAGTTGCATTTTCAATATCAATCAACCTGCCGTCGTCACCTATGGTTTCTTCAAAGAAATCATTAGTCCAATTTTGATATTCAATAAACACACCTTCAACGGACAGTTGAAACAACGTAATCAATTCGTCCACGTATTGTGCATCTTGCTTTGACAGCCCTTGTTGCTTTGCCAAGTTTTGATACTTGTATGAATCAACCGCTAAACGTCCAATACGAGAACTCAAGTGGGCCAGGCCGATTGCATGGAAAGTCTTACAAGTGCGACGTGGCATACGACGAGCAAGCTCATCAGCGATTGATTTATTAAAGGCAAGGAACAAAGTCGAAGATGGCAATAAGTGATTACCTTCGACAATAGTGGTAGTTTTACCAGTACCGGGTCCAGCTTCGATAAGAAGATTTGCACGTCCACGAAACACATGGTGGATTGCATCTTGTTCGATTGTATTCATTTTGACTCCAGTTGTTTTAACTTTCTGTGTAACTTACGAAGCTCTATTGCGTTATGACGAGCACACCATTGCTGTCCAATAAACATTGCAGTAGATGCAAACCCGCCGTCAATGGCTTTACCGCCGATCAGGATTGCTTCTAATTGAGCTTCTTTCTTTGTTGAAAAATAACAAACCTTAACTACTGACCAAACAGACTCTTTTTGTCTAACAAACGCGTAATTGCTCATAAAAACTCCTTTAGCACATCCTTGTGCTACTTATTTGTCAATAAGGGCCGAATGTCGAAAAGACCCTGTCTAAATGCACACCAACATAAACATCAAAGAGTTGCAGGTTTGGTAAGGTCACAACCACATAACCCAAAGCCATGAGCTCGGTACAAAATTCAGTAACACTGATTAAGCCCTGAACTAACTGTTCATGCCGGCCTGCAATTTCCGATTTGTTTTTTTCAAACCGGCTGTAAGGGTCTTCAATTTCAATACCGGCATTTGTCGCACTAACACACGCATCAATACAAAAAGATTCATCTGATGGGCACGTGATAATTTTGATATCTTTTTTCTTCACATCAAAAGACTTTGCCAATTCAGGGATTTCAGCTTTCACTGTCGATTTTTCATAAGCACCGAATTGGATAGTCCAATTACCAGTTAATTTAACAAGTGCTACGTGATATGCTGGCATTAGAATTGCTCCTCGTCAAAAGAAGTCAGTGGGTTTTCCCAGCTATCAGCCAGTTGCATCAATCGTGCTTCGGCAGATGCTTTGGCTTCGTTAGCTGCTTTGAGCTTGGCGCTGACTTCGGCGGCTTCGAGTTGAATAGTTGACTTCATCTGTGCCTTGAATAAAGAATGAATATCTGATTTAAAAGAATCAATACATTCATAACAGAAATGAATCGGAGCCATTGGGTAAGTATCAGGCTGGACACCTTCTGGCAATTGATCCAAATCAATATGGATTGCCATTGGATTAGACGTCTTTTGGTCTTTCAGAATTGAACCATCGTGTGCAACAAGTTGCTCATGTAAAAGTACAAGAGGGTTAAGCTCGCGATGTTTTGTACCACAATGTAAGCAAAGAGTTTCTTTATAAAGAACAATCAAACCGAGGGCTTTCCACTGAGGTCTTGGCGTAGAGCGTTTACGCTCAACAGTTTCGCCAAAAAGAGAAGTTTTATCTTTTGGATCAATGTCCAACAAATCACCGAGTAAGTCAAGTGCTTCGGCTTTGGTAACAGATACTTTATCAGTCATAATAAGTCCTAGTATGTTATTGATTTAAGGGTCTAGGTCAAGGGAGTCGCTGGACTATCCACTTAACTTATATAGTATAACAGATATTTTGGACAGTGTAAATACCTGTAATTTGCTCGCTATTATACAGGTAACTAAGATGCACCAAAGTCGGCTCCATTCCGCCTGCGGGCTGAGGCGCTAGCTTAGCAGCTTGGGCGTCGTGGTGTGTCAAGGGACGGCGCAAGCGCCTGTAAACCCCTTGACATCCACTAGCCCGCTGCTTTGCTGCGCCCAACGCCGCTGGGGAATTTAAGAGCCGCCAAAATTAACGTAACCTCGATTGTTGGTTTGCTTTTTCAATCGCCATGTTTGCTATCATCGCTGATTCCCTGCACCATGCTGATAATGCGCGAGTGTTAGCTTGACATGCCGTAATTGTCATAGCTTTATTCAAGCGACTGCTGTAAATAGCAATATGCTTGTGCCAAAATTCAGGATGCATAGTCCTGTCTATAAAGAAGGCAGCCAATCCAGGCTGCCACCCTAAGTGTTGATGTTTGTATCCCATGATTAATAATCGAAATGAATTTCGACTTGCTTAGTCTCAGTGTCTACAACAACCTTATGGGGAGTTGCTGAAAAATAGGGACTAATCAGTCTGACTTGAAACCCAGCGGCTTTTTCATTGCCATACTCTACTGCATCACGTGCGGCAACCTCTAAAGCGTCGACAAGTTCTTCACCTGTCGGGTTTTTTAAATCTACAATACCTTGTGCCATGATAGGCTCCTATTTGCCATGTTTGTCTAAAAGAGCCTGGATATCTACTTTGATATTTCGGCGGATTTTGTTACTGTGTTTTTGGAGCAAAGCACTCAAATCATTGTGCCACTGGTCTTGTACTTTCTTTGTAAACAGATGGGCGTTGCCGTTAGACCAGTAGCCGCCGCGAATTACAGCTCCCAGATGGGATGTAATGGTAAGACCGCCAGCCACAGGCACGCTGCGGGAGTCGACCATTGGTTTACCAGAGGCCTCTCGGACGGCGCATTTGATTACGTGGTCGCGCAACAGAGGGAAACTATCTGGATAGTTGATAAAGTAATTCAGGTCTTCAAATGCTTTTTCATTGGTCAAGGTCAGGTAGACTAAATCACCGAGTTTTTGGGCGTTTTCAGTCTGCATTTCGAGTTCAAATTGTTCGCAAACGATGCGCGATACATCCCACATATCTACATGATTGCGGTCGCGGTTTAATTTGAGAAAAGCTGGATTGAAGTTATACGACCACTGTAAGTTTGGCATACGTTTGACATGTAAACCAGCAACGTAGAGTTCACAGGTCGGAGGTTGGTAATAAGAGCTCACAGTAAAAGCTTCGCAGGAAAAGAAGGCCGAGCTTTTAAAGGACTCTTCGTCGATAAGCAACGAGTTAATGCCGTAAAAAAGCTGCTGGAATGTATCGTTATCTGGAGCTGCGATTTCTGTCCAAACGTCTGTAACATCTTCGGCAGCATAGCTGGAATAGATAGTGCGCTCTACGTGCAAAGTAGGATGTCCAAAGACTTCATTTTCGGCAATGTAGAACCACCACTTTTCGACACATAAATCGTTTATGTATTGGCGAATTGTCAGATTGTGGTTTGCGCGTTTGAGCGCCAGTGCTGCCACCTTAAGACCTTCGCCAAAGCGCCCAATCGAATCTTCGGCTTTGTTGGAATTGCCCATAAGCAAAGCTGAGACTGGGATACGGCCTTTTGAATGAATAGTCCGATAAAGCCATTCATGGTTGTCAACGATTTCCCAGGGCTGCTGGGTATCGATTGCGTTGGCAATGATTTCGCGCAAGGCAGTTGCCGTAGTCCAGTCAGGACAATAGTCTGGGGCTAGGGATAGTGGGATGATTTGTTGATTGGCTAAGCTCATGCTGATTGCTCCTGGATGTAATTAAAGATTGAGAGTTCGTGGGCTTTGGCTACTGGCTTGCCTGAGGAACGGTAAGTCATGCGGCCGCCTTTTGGCCAAAAAATGTCGAAGGTTTGGGCGCGGCCGAACTGCTGGCTACGTGCAACGACAGTAAAGTATTTATGACCGTGAATCAGAGTTGCGTCTGATTGCTGGTTATATTGGGTGACTGATTGGACTTTCATCAAGGGCGTGCTCCGTCTGAAAGACCCTGCCGGTAGGTGTCTTTTAATAAAGTCTGGAGCCAATCTTTAAAAAGAGGCTCCGCATGGATACGTCCATGTATTTTAACAATTCTGTACGGGACTTTAAAAAAGACTTGACAGGAGTCGTCAACTAAGACAGGGACTTCGAATACCTCTATTTCTGGATTGATGTCAAGAGTTGCCCCGTGTTTGGGACCTCCTATTAATGGGAGTCTCATTTGGAGTTCTCCAATACATAGTTGCATTCGAGTGATGGGTCTACGGCTGGGTTGTGCTCGCACTTGATGTTGCCCAACTCATAGTCCAGAATAATGGACTCGATTGTCATGCGGTTTAAAAGGGCTTGCTTTGCTTTGAGGTCTTGACGATAACCCTCGGCTCCGTTTTGGGTGCCTATAAGAAGACCGCAAGCAAATGCAACAGTTATGGCTGTCAGAAATCCTGCTAGATTAGACATGAGATTCTCCTAAAGCCGGCAACTCCGCGAAATGGACAATAAAAGACAATGAAATGTCATCCGAGTAATCTGTCGGGATTGCTCCGATGTCGTAGTGCAAAGCATCTGACCAGAGGGGGTCGTAAACGATTACGTCGAAGTCGTTAATTTGCATAATGTACCAGTGGTTGCGACGTAGACAAAGGAGGAAGCCGTGAGGTACTCCGGTTGAAATTGGGTTTACTGGTTCGAGGTAAACACCATGGCGAGCTGCGTAGAGCGGCATTTCGCGGGTCGGAATTACCGCCGGAATCTGTCTGAAAATAGACGCTGGTTCTTTTTGTTTTGCGGCTAACATTATAAGACAGGCACGACTGCAGTCGAATTGAGTTAGTTGCGTTTTGTGCTGAAGCCCGTGTGCTTGCACCGTGTCTTTGATTTCTTGGAAGTTAATCATAAGTGTCTCGCTTTGTTATGTTAGAGAGTTGCTGGCGGTTAGGCCAGCTGACTCTTGGTTATGGCAACGCCATTAGTTACATTAAATACAGCCTTGTTAAAGTCTGCAACTGAATTAAACGGCTCTATAAGTAGAATCATTTTTTGATTTGAAAAGCTCTTGTGATCGTAGTATGTGGATACCTTGATTAAAGAGCCGTCGGCAAAGTGGAAGTAGGCAACGAATGCTGTAGGTTGTTTTTCGCGGCAATAATCAATGTCGGATTGGCGCAAGTGGTTGCGAAACTCTGATAGAGTTGTGGTTGGCCGGTCGCTAATTGCTGCAAGCCAGGATTGGTAAATGGTTTGGGCTATGGATTGTTCGGTCATAGGTTGTTACCTGTATAATAGTTGCTGTTATACCTGTATTAATAAATGCAGATGCATCTGTTAACTGTTTGGAGTAAAGGATGCGTTGATTACACCTCGTTTGATGAGCAATAAGTAGGTAGAATCGGCGCGTGGTGTAACGTCCGTGTGTGTAAATGTGTAGTAGCCGTTGTCTGCTTCTATGGTGTGCTCTTGAGCCACAGGGTCGGCTTCGTAGATGCTGACTTGGTCTAAGGTTTCTGAGGTCTCGGTTGCAAAGGACTCTGCTTTTGTTACGTCAGTAACTTCTTCTGGAAAGAGGTCGGCCATGAGGTTGTAAGCGTCAGTAAAGGCCGGACGCTGTGTGCGTAGGCGAATGGTCAGAAGGGTTTTTCCGTCTGGTGTTTTAGTGTCGTAGTCTACGCGGGCGCATTCGAGGGCATTTGCTCCGTCAAGCTCCTGGATTAGGTCAGGATCGAATTTGGCGGCTGGATTGCGCTGAAGCGCTCTGCGATACCCGTAGAACTCGCAGCGGAAAGATTGAGCGGCTTGCGGGGTTGGAAACTTTAGTTCCAACGGGAATCGGGAGTCGCTCTTTGATGCGGCGCGGCACATCGGGGAGAATTTTGGGTTAATGAAGGTCTTGGGGGCGGTCATGAATATGAAGTCCTGTGGTTGGGTTTGTTGATGGCTTTATTGTGGTGGGTTTGGGAAGAGTCTGCAAGGGGTTTTTTACCGTCAAGTATTTTTGGGATAGCGGGATACCTGTGGAT
>Ga0209599_10000274_pt1 | contig 36557 bp, 37 predicted proteins | sample Shrwel_input2_FT_FD_187534 | JGI IMG/M metagenome (GOLD analysis project Ga0209599, IMG submission 187534) | Subsurface microbial communities from deep shales in Ohio, USA - Utica-3 well 1 S input2 FT (SPAdes) (version 2) ...
GAACAAGAATTCCCATTGCCTGCCAAAAACTGATCGACTTTACGCCCAGAATTTCAGGAAGAAGGCAGTTCCATAGAGTCATTACAATCCATGTAACTCCTAAAAAGATGATCGGTGGACAAAGCACCAGACAAAACCACCAGCTTTTTTTATATTTATTGTTCATTTTATCTATTTCTAATTATTTAAATCTTCATACAATTGTTTCAATCTGCTCCTTAAATGCTTCACAGCATAATTTTTCCTACTGATGATGGTTTTAATATTTTCACCCTGCTCATCTGCAATTTCCTGCAGTGTTTTATCATTCAGTTCATTCTCAACATATACCAATCTCTGTTTTTCTGGAAGTTCCTCGAGAGCTTCGAAAAGCTTTTTCCATATCTCATCCTGAAACATTTTAATATCGGGACCTGCACTTTCATCAAGAAGAAGGATATCTTTTATTGAAAAACTACCGTCTTCATCTTCGTATACAAAATCTTCGAGATTTTCGGTTTTCTTTTTCCTGTATTTATCGATAATTTTATTAGAAGTTACACGATATAACCAACCTCCGATATTAACGATTTCCGAGAGATTTGTAAGGCTGCTGAACTGATACCAAACTTCCTGCAAAATATCTTCTGCATCTTCGGTATTTTTCACTTTAGGACGAATGAAAGACATCAGTTTTCCGCCGTAACTTGATACGGTTTGAGAAATCATGTTTTCCTTTTCCTTTTGTGGCATTGTTATGTTTTCGGCAATCTCCATATTGCTATGACGATTGTACTTTTTGTTTTACTTTAATGAATGTAAAGATTTTTTTTGACTTTTCAGTTTTTACTGCAATAATCGTATTTTAGGACTCTCAGTAAAACAGAAAACGGAAAGCAAAATTACTTCCCGTTGTTTTTTATTAATCTGATTTTAAAAATGATTAATCGTTGATAATTAATGTCAATTGCTACAGACTTAATTTGTAGTTTCTGCCATTTTTTTCACAAGCTCCAAACCTTTAGTAAAACCATTGTTCATGTGTTCTTCCCAGCTTTTTTCGGTCTGTACTTCTACGTGAAGCTTTGTTCTTCCATCATAATCAATTAGAATGTACTTTTCAAAGCAGCCGCTCCACTGTTTAATTTCCATGCTTTCTGTGTCTTCATTTCCGTTTTCATCTACCATTCCCAGATGTTTAAAAATAATCTGATCGGGTTTCTCTAAACTGTCGATGGTAGAAACCATACCTTCACCTTCAGCATTCGTAAAATAAGTCTTACCATTTACCTTCCAGTCAGATTTCATTTGAGAACCTGCTGTGAAAAACTGAGTCCATTCTCCATAATTTTCTGCTCCCCAAAGCGCATCCCAAACTCTTTCTTTTGATGCGTTGATGACGGTTTCATAAGATAATGTTTCCATAGTAATTTATTTTTTGGTTTAATTCTTTTTAATTCTGAAAATCAATATTAAAGCTGATTTTCTGCCAAATGTTTTACATTCTTTAAGGCATTAGGAAAATTCTCTTCAAAAAAACCTTTAAACTCTTCAGAAGTATTAATTTTTACTTTAAGAATTGTTTCGTCCTCAATTTCTTCCAAAAGATAAGATTCTATAGCATTTCCCCAATCTTGTGGAGTTTCTACGCCGTCAAAAATTTCACCTAGATGCAAAAATGTCATTTCCTTATTAGGAATATGTTTTTCAACTCGGCTGTACATTCCGTTGTTGTTTGGATCTAAAAATTTAACAGTGCTACCTTCCTCCAACGTTCCTTCGTAAAAAGAGCCTTTCGTAAAAGCAGAAGTCCATTGCTGATAAGAAATATCGCTCCACAAAACCGTCCATATTTCTTCAGGCTGCGCATTTATCTTTACTTGGTATTCTAAAGTTTCCATATTTTTTATTTTGATGATGTTTTAAATTATTCGTTAACGAAATCTCCACAGTTAATATGAACAATTTCTTCTATTACATGAAATAGAATGTGATTTATTTTGTGTCTTCATAATCAAATCGTTCCCCGAATAATACAAACAGCAAGCCGAAACTCTTTTAAGAATTATAGGCTTCCTCTAAATCTAGGATTACAACTAGTTTTTTCGGAACAATTTGCCAACTCATTCCAAATTTATCTTTCAGCCAGCCACACATACTTTCTCTCCCTCCATCTTTTGTAAGAGAATTCCACAGATGATCGGTTTGTTCCTGATTATCGGTCATTACAACTATAGAAATACCTTCGTTAAAATCGAACTCATGATCGTAAGAATTGTCCATACAGAAAAAAGAATAATCATCAATTTCAAAATGAGCATTCTGTACATTTTCAGGAATTTCGTGGCTTTCATTACCAACTCCATCGCCATATTTAAGAACATTTCCTATTTTAGAATTTGGGAAAACTTCGGTATATAATTCCATGGCTTCCATGGCTTTTCCGTTATTTTTATGGATAAACATCAACGTAGGAATAATTTTTTGTTCACCTTGTTTTTCACCTAAATAAACTTGCCAAGTAACCCCAAAACGATCACGAACCCAGCCATATTTTTTACTCCAAGGATATTCCCCAAGTTCCATTAAAACCAACCCGTTTTCTGAAAGCGGCGACCAGTATTTTTCTACCTCTTCTTCAGTTTCGCAAAGCACCATAAAAGAAACTGAAGCATTTTTTTTAAACTGATGGCCTCCATTCAGAAGCATTAATTTCTGACCAAAGAGTTCTATATTTAAAACAACCGGAGTATCTGTGGTAATTGTCCCGCCAAAAACCTGACAGTAAAAATCTGCAGATTCTTTTGCATCACCGTCATACCAAAGACATGGGAAAATATTGTTATTCATAATTTTTATTTACAACTTGAGAATTGAAAGATCTGTTGTTCTCTTTCATATATTGTTTCAGTTTTGTCATTGTTTTTTTTCCAAAACCCTGAAACTGCATGATCTCTTTTTCGGAATAATCTGCAAGTTGATCCAAACTATTAATCTTTTCCATCTCCAGAGACCGTCTTGCACGTGAAGTAAGAATACCTTTCAGAAAATCATTTTTTAGAGCCTGATTAAATGAATAATCAGGATGTAAAGTCTGCGCCATTAAGATTAGATTGATCATGACGAAGAAATAGTCTGTTAATTATTTTCCACGTACTTATGGAAATTATTTAAAATTGCGTACCATCCGTCTCGTTGCATTTCTGCAGAGTTTTGCTTTTCGGGATCGAAAATCTCTGTCACTTTAGTTGTATTTTCATCAATCTTATCAAAGATTACTTCAACATTTCTCCCGTCTTCCAAATGATATTTTATTTTTTCATTTGGAATGACTTCATCATAAATTCCCTCAAAGTCAAATCCGAAACTTCCGTCTTTAGCTTCCATTCTGTGACTGAATTTCCCTCCTACCCGAAGATCATTCTCAGAATGTGGACATTGCCATGTTTCGTGAGCAAAGTTCCATTGTGTAACATGTTCCGGCGTATTAAAATAATCCCAAACTTTTTCGACGGGTGCTAAAATTGTAATATCTATTGTAATTGGATCCATTTTTTAAATTTAATTAATTGTAAAGACAGCAAGAAATTGGCTGTCTGTTTTGTAAGTACAATATAAAGCTATTTTGTGTATTCTTCATTATAGTTCACCATCCAATAAACGCCGTATTTATCCTGAAAGCTACCAAAATAGTCTCCCCAAAACTGATCTTCAAGAGGCATTTCTATATTTCCGCCTTCGGAAAGACCTTTGAATATTTTTTCTGCATCTTCTCTGGAATCAGGAAAAACTGAAACATAATTACTGTTTCCAACCGTTAGAGTCTGTCCAAAACTTGGAACAATATCTGAAGCCATCAGCAAATCTCCACCGATTGGTAAAGCAATATGCATCACTCTGTTTTTCTCTTCATCTGATAAATTTTCTGTTCCGGGTGCATTTCCCATTCTATAAATTTCACCAACAAATTCTCCACCGAAAACGGATTTGTAAAAGGTAAATGCTTCTTCTGCTTTACCATCAAAATTGAGGTAAGGATTTAATTTTGCCATGATTAGGTTAGTTGTTTAGTTGTTTAGTTGTTTAGTTGTTTAGTTGTTTAGTTGTTTAGTTGTTTAGTTGTTTAGTTGAAATTAATCTTTAATCTTTAATCTTTAATCTTTAATCTTTAATCTTTAATCTTTAATCTTTAATCTTTAATCTTTAATCTTTAATCTAATATTTCATATTCATATCAAAGTCATACTTCATTCCTTCGTAATCGAGAATTTTTCGAATTAATCCCATTTGTCCGCACAGATAATCTTCACGACCAATGCACATCCCCACAAAATTGAGAACGTTCTCCGGGAAAAAATCTATATTCATTCCCATCGGAAAAGCTTTATCTAATTCCTCATTTGAAGCTTCAAGTAGTTTTTGATAAACCAATGGTGAAATTTCATGAAAATTATCTTTAAGTTGTTTTAAAGTAGGATATTTCAAATTTTCATCTAAAGCTTTCCCCTGAAAGAAAAAATCTTTAAACTCAAATTCTTCTTTCAATCCGAGTACATTTCCCATTGCATAACGCATATCGAGAAAATTGCCTACCATCCAAATAATATGGTTGGTTTTGCCGTCAATTCTTTTGAGCGCATCTTCTTCTGTTATTCCGTCAAGAACCATAAGAAAACTTTGGCTGTGACCTCGAAAGGCAGGAATAATGATTTCTAATTTTGATGATTTTGGTGTATCCATATCATTTAATTTAAGTGATAAAATGAATTTTTATGGTTGAGAAGGCATTTGAGAAATGTCTGTAAAAGTAACATTCCAGCCATGACCGTTGATATCCCAGAATGAATTGTGATACATCCACCCATAATCCTGCGGCTCTTCATGCTGTGTTGCACCATTTTTTACCGCCTTATTGACTATTTGATCAACTTCTTCCCGACTGTTTAAGTTAATTGCTACCAAAACCTGCGTAGTATCACCTTTCGGAACTGGTCTTGCAGAAAATGTCTGAAAATATTCTTCAGTGATAAACATGACGAATGTATTGTCATTTAAGATTATACAAACTGCTCTTTCATCTGAAATCTGTTCATTGACAGCGAATCCCAGATTAGTCCAGAATAGTTTTGTTTTCGGAATATCTTTTACCGGAAGATTGACGTAAATTTGATTGATTTTCATTTTTGTAATTTTAATGGTAAACCTTTAACCAAAATTACCCAATGACTGCGAAAACCAACTTGTCATAAGACAAGATTTATTTTTTATTGGGATGAGAAACCAATTCTTTGCGGATTCTGCTAAGTGAAGTATCTGTAACTCCCAGATAAGAAGCTATTTGTTTGAGCGGAGCAAATTGTATAATCTGATGTTTTTCGTGTAAAAGATTGAGATAACGTTTGGTAGCCGAAAGCGTAAACATTTCTACAGAACGCTGTTTGTATCTGAAAAGTTCCTGCGACATCCATGCTCTTCCCCATTCACGAAGATTTGGAATTCTGTGGAATAATTCCTGAAAGACTTCAAAATCCAACTTCCAGCATTCACAATCTGTTATGCAGACAATATTTTCCTGAGTCGGAATTCTTTGGAACAGTGAAGAAACGTCTATCACCACTTCTTTTTCAACAAAAAAGTGTGTCGTGACATCATTTCCGTTAAAATCGTTGACAAAAGATCTTGCAAGACCTTTCTCCAAAATATAATATTCATTGGCAGTTTTACCTTCTTCAAGAATAAAATCTCCCTTTTGAAAAACCATTTTTTCATGAGCAAGACATATTTCCGAAAGTTCCTCTTCGAAAAAGAACGGAAAATCTGAATATACATCAAAGATTTTACTGGTCATGAAAAGAATGTTTTGGTTTAGGCTTTTAAAATTAAAATTATTATTGGAATTACGGATAAATATTAATAAAGAATTTTATTAATCTGAATTTAGGTGAAAATCGAAAAGCTAAAACAAAGAAAGCTGTATTGGTTTTGATGGAGATGGTTTTTCGGCGTCACCAAAAACAGTTTTTCCTCCAAATCTCCATGAATTTTGCCGTTCTTCTTCAATTACGTCATTGATGTTGAAATCCGGAGTGAAATTTTTCTCCGCTTCTGAAATTATGGTATGAAGTTTATTAATTGACTTTAATTTATCCGAATTTCCCAATTTTGATTTTTCGATTCCTTTCTGTAAAATCCCAATTGTTTGGTCATAAACATTGATGGGAACAGGAAAAGGATGCCCGTCTTTCCCGCCATGAGCAAAAGAAAATCTTGCAGGATCCCGAAATCTTGAAGGCGCACCATGAATAACCTCGCTTACCAAAGCAAGACTTTGTAAAGTACGCGGTCCTACTCCTTTCAACAAAAGCAATTCTTCGAAGTTTTCGGGCTGATTTTCTCTCGTCATATATAAGAGCGTTCCCAGTTTTTTAAGATCTACATCAGAAGCGCGTACATCGTGATGGGCAGGTAAAATTAAATTCGCAAAATCCTGCATGATCTTTTCTGAATTGGTATGAGAAATTTCTAAAATTCCTTCTCTGCTTTTCTGAGCTTCATTTGCAGTTAAGTTAAGAATCTGTCCCCGATTGACACCCTGAATTCCTTTGTGAGGTTCATCAACAAAAGATTCCATATTTTCAGAATGCCAATGATAGCGTCTTGCTGTTCCGTCTGCATCGTTCATGCCTTGTTGTACAACTGCCCAGTTTCCTTCATCTGATACAATAAAATTATGAAGATACAATTGATAGCCATCCTGAATTGCCGTATTATCTACTTTTGCAGACAGTTTACTTGCCCGAACCAGATCGTTTCCGTTCAATCCTGTTTTATCGGCAATAACAAGAAGTTCATTCGGAGTTTCTTTTGAAAATCTTCCTTTTCCACCACAGATATAAATTCCCAGTTCTTTCGAATTTGGATTGATGCTGCGTTTTAAAGCGCCCATTACCGAAGTTGTTATCCCGGAAGAATGCCAATCCATCCCCATTACGGCACCAAAACTTTGAAACCAAAAAGGATCTGCCAATCTTTTCAAAACCTCATCTTTTCCGTAATCTGCTAACATTACTTCTACAATAGAACGCCCCAGTAAAGCCATTCTTTCGTACAGCCAAGGCGGGACTTTTCCGTAATGTAATGGTAAAGTTGCAGTTCCTGAACGTTTCATTGTGGATTTAGGTTTAGGTTAAGACAAAAATAAAGCCTTACGAACAAATTTCATAAGGCTTCAAGCATAAATATTAAAAACTTTAATGCTTTATAATTTCTTTTACAATTCCGCCTTGAGGTTCTCTTACGGTTTGTGTAAAAATAAATGCTTTAGGATCGATTGCACGAACGATATTCTGTAATTTTCTGACTTCTAATCTTGTAACAATGGTGAAAATAATATCTGCGTCACTACTTTGCTCGAAAGATTCTTTCATAAAACCTCTTTCTCCTCTATAAACGGTGATGCCCTTATTCATTGTTAAAACCAAAGCTTTTTTGATTTCTTCGCTATTCCCTGAGACAATAGTTACTCCTGTGTAAGCTTCAATTCCTTCAATTACATATTTCGTAATCTGACTTGCTACCAAATAAGTCATAATTGCATACAAAGCGATTTCTGCTTTTAAGAAAACTGCAGCAATCAAGAAAATGATGATGTTCATTCCTAAAATAATCTCAGTAATACTGAAACTGCTTTTTTTGAATGTTAATAATGCTAAAACCTCCATTCCGTCGAACGTTCCACCACCTCTCATGGATAAACCGATTCCGATTCCCATGAAAAATCCGCCGAACATGGCGACTAAAAGTTTATCGTGCGTCAATTCAGGAAAAGGAACAGCATAGATGGTTATAATGATTAATAAAATGGTCAAAAAACTTCGGATAGCAAAATGTTTCCCAATCTGGAAATATGCCAAAACGATGAAAGGAATATTTAAAACCAGTAAAATTACGCCAAGATTCCAATGATAAACTTCGTGTAATAAAAGTGAAATTCCGGTAACGCCGCCATCTAAAAAGTGATTGGGAACGAGAAAAGATTTTAGGGCAAAACTCGCAGAAATTACTCCTAAAACCAGATAAATAATATCTGAAACAGTAAATAGCGGGCCATGTTTGGTTGCTGAGCTCATAAGGTGATCAGTAGTTTTTTAATTTTGTTTTGATGATATTCAGGTTATCCTGTTTTTTCTGATTTCTGCTGCTGATTGCCGTTGTGGTAAAATAATGATGACTTTCAAGGAATTTCTCCTGCAACAGATTCCAATCGCGCTCAGAATTTACGATTCCAAACATTGAAAGTTCTTCAAACAGTTTATCCCCGATCACAAAGAAATCGTCTCTACCCAAATAATCTAAATCTGCATCTGCTAAAATCTGTTCCAAGTTATTATGAGGCGTTTGGGGAATTTTTGTCGCCATGATCATCCCTTTGATTTTTTTTATCTGTGATTCGGAATATCCGTAATCTGAAAGATATTCTTCAGCGATTTCGCAAGACTTTTCCTCGTGATCTTTTGAGCCGTATAGAAATCCTGTATCGTGAAATAAAGCTGCCGTTTTCAGCAAAAGTAAATCTTCTTCATTCACTTTTTCAGATTTTGCAATTTTTTCTACCGAATCAATAACGTCTTTTACATGCATCACACTGTGATAAGACAAATGCTCAGGGAGGTTTTCCTTGAGTCTTTCTAATATTATTTTATTTAATTTTTCGTATTCCATATTTAAAATAGAAAATGTGTTTATAAGCTGAATCTTTTTAATGCTGCAGAATTTAAACGCAAAGTTCGCAAAGATTTTTTTACTAATAACCGTTTTTAAGTTCGCAAAGGCGTTTGACTTCGTCGAATCTTCGATTTCACTTAGCAAAGACCACAGTGATTTTAAATTAATTTTAATTTAAGAAATTTTGTCATCCTTTTTAGTTTCCAATGCAAAATACATATCCATATCGCCTTTTCCTTTGGTGTGAATTTTTCCTCTGTATTCGCAGTTGATATTTTCTTTTACCAGTTGATAAGTTGATTCAGAAATATTTATTTTTCCTTTTTCGCTGTTCTGCTCCATTCTCGCTGCCGTATTTACAGTGTCTCCCCAAATATCATAAGCGAATTTTTTTACACCTACAATTCCTGCAATCAAAGATCCTGAATTAATTCCGATTCTTATATCTAAAGCATTTGGATTTGATTTTTTTCGTTCTTCAATAAATTCAATAATATCTAAAGCGGCCAAAGTAGTTTGATAGGCGTGACATTCATTTTTTAAAGGTAAACCGCAAACTGCCAAATAAGCATCACCAATGGTTTTTATCTTTTCTAAACCATGTTTTTCCATGATCATATCGAAAGCGGTAAAACATTCATTGAGCTCAACCAACATTTTCTCAGCACCCATTTTCTCTGAACTCTGTGTAAAATTAACAAAATCGGTAAATAAAACAGTAACCTCATCATAATATTTCGCTTCAGAGCTTCCGTTTTCTTTTAGTTCTTCAGCTACTTCATGAGGAAGAATATTGAGAAGTAAATTTTCTGTTTTCTGCTTTTCTTTTTGCAATTCGAAGGTTCTTTCGTCAACCTGTTTTTCAAGCAAATCGTTCTGATTCTGAAGAATCTGCTGTTTCTCCTGCTCCTGTTTTAAATTAATATCAGAAAGTCGATTCACTTCATCGAGCTGTTTTACCAGACTTAAATTGGTTGAAGCAAATTGCCATGCTAAATAAGCGGAGATAGAAACCGGAAAACTTGCGAAAATTAATACTGAGATAACAATTCCGAATGTATCTCCAAATATTATCTGAGGAATTGTAACATTTAAAGAATCTAAAATATTAAAAATAATGGTAATGATAAAAATCAGAAAAAATGTTAAGATTCCCCCCCCTACGATGAATGCAGATTTTTCTCTTCTGATCATTGCTCGGATAATAAGATAAGCAGACTCAAACAAAACGAAAAAAAGATAGCAAATTACAAAACTGATGGCTGCTTTCGCACTGAAATAATAAAGTATCAGAAGGACTGCTGCAATGCCTAACATAATTTTTAACCTGATCTTACTTTTGCCAAACAAAGTGTTTACAAAACCTGTAAGTGATGCTCCAAATGATAATACCGAAAGAAAGGAAAGGAAAGCGTAAGTATCTATATCAGAAGGATCTGTCATTTCGTAAAACGAAAGAACCATATAACTCATCAACCCAATAGAGAGATTATAAATTGCAAAATAGAGGTTGTAAACGGCTTTTCTGTAAAATAAAAACAACAGTAAGTGAATAAATCCTAAAGCTGAAAAAACACCACAAATCAACATGGTCATAAAATTAAAGCCCTGAACCATTTCCACTTTATCATCAAAAAACTCATTCGCTGAAGCCAACTCTATATCCATCGCTACAGATATGTAGTTAATCGTCATTTTATTTTCACCTACAGTGGGCAAAAAACGGATAGCCAAAACATTTACATCAGTAGTATTTAGTGTAAATATCTCAGGAACATCATTTCTTATTTTAAATTCTCTTGATCCTTCCTTGCCTATTTTTCCGATCACATCAATTTTTTTACCGTTCAGAAAAATTTCGCTTGCGCCGATCTGTTTCACATCAAAACATAATGATTTTCCCAGAGAAGCAGAATCAATTTTAAAATAAAAACGAATCCAATGAACTTTTTCTTCACTGTATGATTTTTTAGAATTGAACTTCCCATTTTTCCATTGAGAATCATCAAATTGTGGTAGTGCAAACGAAGGATTATCGCCTGCAAAAATTTTACTTTCTCCGCTAATCTCTGCTCCCGATATTATATCTTTCTCCGCAAAAACCGCTGGTTTCTCACGGGAATTTTGGGCAAAACATAAAGTTTGCAAAATGATAGCGAACGAAAATGTAAAAAATATATTTTTTTTCAAGGTCTTTAAGTTTAGATTATCTAATTTACAAAATACATATCCATTGCTCCTTTACCTTTAGTTTCTATTCTTCCTCGATGCTCAAAAGTAAAATCGTCTTTTATTAATTGATATGTTGCCTCGGAAATATTTACTCTGCCCGAAGAACTGTTTTGTTCCATTCTTGCTGCTGTATTTACCGTGTCTCCCCAAATATCGTATGCAAATTTTTTAACCCCAACAATTCCTGCAATCACGGGTCCCGAATGAATTCCTATTCTAATATCCAAAGCATTCGGATTATCTTTTTTTCTTTGCTGAATATAAGAAAGAATTTCCAAACCTGCATTCACTGCATTTTTTGCGTGCAGATCATTAGAAACCGGTAAACCACTTACTGCTAAATATGCATCTCCAATGGTTTTTATCTTTTCCAGACCATATTTGTCCATGATTCTGTCGAACTCTGTGAAACAGATATTCAACTCATTGAGAACTTCCTGAACGCCGATTCTCTCAGAATTTGCAGTAAAATTGACAAAATCCGTAAACAAAACCGAAACTTCATCGAAATGTTTTGCGCTTGTTTTTCCTTTTTCTTTCAGTTCTTCAGCAACTTCATAAGGAAGAATATTGAGTAACAAATCGTCTGATTTTTGTTTTTCTTCAGCTATTTTCTTATTGTCTTTACGTTTTTGATTGTAAGAATATCCCGCAAATCCTAGTAATAAAATTGATAAACCAGCGCCAATTGCCCACATATTTTTCTGTGTTTTTGAATTCTCTAATTCTGCCTTGGCAACTGCATCTTTTTTCTCTTGGACGGTCTTTGCAAATTTTCTTTCCTGAATATATTTTTGTTCTGCAACCTTTCTTTGGTAAGTGTAGGTAAGTTCTATTTCTTTGCGCTTTGCATCTTCTTCCAGCAAAAGTCTTTCACGTTCTTCAGCGGTTTTGGCAGCGGCTTGTTTCTTTTCAAACTCAAAGCGAAGTGCTTTCAGTTCTATTTCTTTTTGAAGTTGTATCCGTTTAGTTTCTTCTTGAAGTTTTATGAGGGCTTTTTGTTCATTTAACTCATAGTTGGACTGAGCTTTTGAAAATTCTTTCATTTTGTCCAAACCATATGTTTTTTCCTTTTTTTCTATATATTTTTTATGATATACTAACGCTTGTTCATAATTACCAAGGATTTCGTAGACCTTTGAAAGATTTTCATAATTGGTAATTTCTAATTCCTGACTCAAAAAAGTATCTGTCTTTCTTATTTTCTCAGAAATTTCTTTTAAATTTTGCAGTAACGATTCTAATTTAGCTTTTCTTTCAGTTTCATTGCCGTTAAAGTTTTGGCTTAATTGCTCTAGGATAATTTCATTAAGTTTCGACTGATAGGAAAGTTTAGAATTAGCAATGTCTTTTTCTGGTGCTATGGCTAAAGCTTTTTTCATATATTCTTCTGCCAATTCCAATTTATTTTCTTGCTTATAAATGGTAGCATAACTGTAGTATATACTTCCTAAAGCTATTGCATTATTTCCATTTTTAAAGTATTCATAGGCTTGGTTGGTATATAATTTCGCTGAGTCTAATTGTTTAATTTCAGAATAGCATAAGCCTAAAAATGCCTTATTAAGATAAGAAAACTGTTCATTTTTAGAATGAGCAATGCTATTAGAGTAAGCATTTATTGCTTTTGGATAATCTTTTGCACTAGAATAAAAGCTGCCCAATAACATAAATGCAGTAGGTAATTGATCAGGTTCGTATTTTTTTACGAAATCAATGTATTTATTAGAAGCAATATATCCATCAGTAAAATTAGATTGAATAATGTTGGAAGCAAACAAACCTTGGTAGCCCAACATTATATATTTTCGATCTATTTTTTTTCCCTCTTCAAAAAGCTGGATGTTTTTTTTGTAATATGTTGTTGCTTTTGCATGATTCTTTTTTATGGCATTTAATCCAGCAATAGAAAAATTCAGAAATCCAATATTGTTATAATTTTTGGAATCGGATAATAAATTTTCAGCTTCATTTACATTTTTCTCGTAGTTTACAATATCTGCTTTTTGTAAATAGATTTGAGATAGAAAAAGGTAAAGTCTACCCATTTCCTCTTTATCATTCATCTTTTTAGCATTCAATATTGCCTCATTATTGTAAACAAGCATACTATCCAATTTTCCTTGTTTACTATATTCATCGATAATTAATAAAATTTTCTGGTGTTTTTCTTTGTCATTTTTCGCTGAAGCCAATTTGCCTTTCAACTCCAAAATCTCCTTAGAATCTTGAGCTTTAAAAATTGTATTTCCGAGAAAGAAAACACTGATAATAGCTAAAGTGGTAAATTTATTTTTCAATTGTCGGTTATTGCATGTACTCACAAAAATAAAAAAATCATTCTATTAAACTAATAGAATGATTTAAATTGATGAGAAATAGCTCTATTTATTTCAAAGATGCTGTTGCTGCTTCATAATTAGGCTCTTGTCCTATTTCCGGAACCTGTTCTGTGTAGATTACTTTACCTTTTTCGTCTAAAACAACAACCGCTCTGCTCAGCAAACCTTTGAAAGGAGAATCTGTAATAGTCACTCCATAATCTTCACCAAAATTTCCTCTGAAATCTGATAAGGTTTCTACATTATTCAAACCTTCGGCAGCGCAAAATCTAGACAAAGCGAAAGGTAAATCTCTGGAAACATTAATCACAACTGTATTATCAAGGCTTGATGCTTCCTCATTGAATTTTCTTGCTGAAGCTGCACAAATTCCGGTATCAATACTTGGAAAAATATTCAGTACCACTCTTTTTCCTGTAAAATCTGCAAGATTTTTTTCGGATAAATCTGAGGATACCATTGTAAATTCCTGAGCATCTTTTCCTATTTCCGGCAAACTTCCTATTGTATGAATCGGGTTTCCTTTAAATGTAATTGTAGACATAGTTTATAAATTTAATTTTATCAAATTTATTTAATTTTCACTTGATTTTGTTTGTGACAAAGGTTAAATAATTCTTAAAAGTGAAAATAAAAAAACTTATAATCTGAATCTTATTTTTAAAGAGAAAATTTATTTATTTTCGCACAATTAAAAATAAATAACCATGCGAGGAAATATTACTCTATTGTTATTTGCAGTACCGCTCTTCGGATTTGCCCAGTCTGTGATTGGGAATATCAATTCCGGAGCTGTTTCTGCTGATAACTTCACGCATTCTGTCGGAGAAATCTATGTGATCCCGACTGATCCTGACCAAAATAACTCAGGAACAATGGGAATTCTTTATCAAACTGTATTACAGGTTTTAGGCGTAAGTGAATTGGAAAAAGAGACTGTAGAAATCTATCCTAACCCAACTTCCGATTTTGTTTACGTAAAATTAAGTTCAAAGACGAAAATCGACGAGGTTGAAATCTACGATCTTGCGGGTAGACTTTTTTTAAAGACAAAATTACAGTCTGATCAATTAGATTTACGTTCCCTAAATTCCGGAAACTACATTATTTCTTTCAAAAATCCTGATCTTAAACCAATCAAAATCATTAAAAAACCTTAAGAAACTATTTAAACATGAAAAAATTATACGCTACAATAGGATTATTTTTAGCAACATTATTAAGTGCACAAGTTCCACAAGCTTTCAGTTATCAAACAATCGCTTTTAATTCAGCAGGAGCTCCGATTGCAAACGGAAACGTTGCTTTGAAAATAAGCATCTTAGAAAACTCTGCTACCGGAACGGTTTTATACACAGAAACTCATACAAAAACAACCAACTCTAAAGGTTTGGTAAATCTAAATATCGGACAAGGAACTCCCACAACAGGAAGTTTTGGAGCGATCAACTGGGGAACAAATACAAAATTCGTAAAAGTTGAGATGGATCCTGCAGGTGGAAGTAATTATACAAATGTAGGGGTGAATCAATTAATGAGTGTACCTTATTCTCAAGTAAGTAAAACTGTTGTTACAGGAGCTGGACAAGGAATAACTTTAGTTTCTCCGAATGGAACCAATTATACCTTAAGCGTTAATGATGGGGGAACTTTAAGTTTGCCTACTAACTCTAGTTCAAGTTCAGCTATTCCTACAAATTTATATTTATATGGTAGTTATAATAATTTCACAGCTACTTCAGCAGAGTTATTAAGAAATGATTCAAACTATAAGATTGGCTATAAATATTTCGCAGCAAATTCGCAATTAAAATTCATTTCAGCACCTAATACTTCTGCTCAAAATTATGGAACTGATGGACAATCAAATATACAACTTAATGGAAGTAATATTAATATTGGGTCAAATGGTTTCTATAAAATCACTATTATGGTTTTTGGTTCTGGAGGAAGTATTAAATTGGATAACTTCGTTCCAAAATTAGTATTCAATTCTCCAAGTCTTACAACATCATCACCAACATATAATGCTACTACCAATAAGTTTTCTATAAACATAATGTCAGCCTCAACAGGAAATTTCACCGGATTGAGAGTAAATTTACCAAGTGTTCAAAGTGGTGATGAAACATTTGGAGATAATTTGAGTGACGGATATTTTGATAAAGATGGTGCTTTAATAATGCTTCCAAACCTTAGTACAACTCCCAAAAACTATAAAATTGAATTTAATATAAATTTTGACGCTACTGGAGCATATACAATCACCCAAATATAAATTTAAAGAGGCAAAAGCCTCTTTTTTTATGCAAAGACTCCTCATAAAACAATGATAATTACTAAATTTGTGAAACTAAAACTTTAAATAATAAATAACAGTATAATGTCAGAAAAATCAAAAATCTATTACACACTTACAGATGAGGCTCCAATGTTGGCAACGCACTCGTTTTTACCGATTGTAAAAGCGTTTACAAAACCAGCAAACATTGAAATCGCCGTTCCAGATATTTCTTTGGCAGGAAGAATTTTAGCAAATTTCCCTGAGTTTTTAAAAGATGATCAAAAAATTGATGATGCTCTAGCTCAGTTAGGTGAATTGGCAACTCAACCTGATGCGAATATTATCAAATTACCTAACATTTCTGCTTCTGCACCACAATTAGATGCTGCAATTGCTGAATTACAATCTAAAGGTTTTGCAGTTCCTGATTATCCGGCTGAACCCAAAAATGACGAGGAAAAAGCAATCAAAGCTAAATATGCAAAAGTATTGGGAAGCGCTGTAAACCCTGTGTTAAGAGAAGGAAATTCTGACAGACGTGCTCCAAAAGCCGTTAAAAATTACGCAAAAACAAACCCACACAGAATGGGAGATTGGGCTTCTGACAGCAAAACTGATGTAGCTCACATGAACACTGGAGATTTCTACGGAACCGAAACTTCGACTACTCTTGAAAATGCTACAAAATATAAAATCGTTTTCAAAGGAAATGATGGTGCAGAAACTTTATTAAAAGATTATGCAAATCTTTTGGCTGGTGAAGTGATTGATTCTTCGGTAATGAATTTAAATTCTTTAAAATCTTTTGTACAAGAAGCTATTGAAGAAGCAAAAAGCAAAAACGTACTTCTTTCTGCCCACCTGAAAGCTACAATGATGAAAATCTCTGATCCAATCGTATTCGGAGCGATCGTTGAGACTTTCTTTAAAGATGTTTTTGCAAAATATGCTGAAACATTTAAAGCTTTAGACGTAAATCCAAACAACGGTCTTGCAGATCTTTTCGATAAGATAAAAGGAAATGCTCAGGAAGCTGAGATCAAAGCTGATATTGAAACTGCTTTGGCAAACGGACCAAGAGTGGCAATGGTAAATTCTGACAAAGGAATTACCAATTTCCACGTTCCTTCTGATATTATTGTTGATGCTTCTATGGCTGCTTTGGTAAGAGGGGGCGGTAAAATGTGGAACAAAGACGGAAACGAAGAAGATACCGTTTGTATCATTCCGGATCGTTCTTATGCAGGTTTTTATCAATCAGTTATTGATGATATGAAAGCGCACGGAAAATTAGACCCTACAACAATGGGTTCTGTTCCGAATGTTGGATTGATGGCTCAAAAAGCTGAAGAATACGGTTCTCACGACAAAACTTTCCAGGCAACGGCTGAAGGAATAATTGAAGTTCAGGATGAAAACGGAAACGTTCTTCTTTCTCAAAAAGTTGAGACTGGAGATATTTTCAGAATGTGCCAAACGAAAGATGCTCCAATTCAGGACTGGGTAAAATTAGCAGTAAACAGAGCAAGACTTTCTGATACACCGGCAATTTTCTGGTTAGATAAAGGAAGAGCTCATGACAGAGAAATGATCAAAAAAGTTGAAAAATATTTAGCTGATCACGATACCAACGGATTGGATATCAAAATTCTTGATGTAAAAGACGCAATGACGGAAACGTTGAAAAGAGCAAGAGAAGGAAAAGATACAATTTCTGTTTCAGGAAACGTTTTGAGAGATTATTTAACGGATCTTTTCCCAATTCTTGAACTTGGAACTTCGGCTAAAATGCTTTCTATCGTTCCATTGATGAACGGTGGTGGTTTATTTGAAACCGGAGCGGGAGGTTCTGCTCCAAAGCACGTTGAGCAGTTCTTAGAAGAAGGTTATTTAAGATGGGATTCTTTAGGTGAATTCCTCGCTTTACAAGCTTCTTTAGAGCATTTGGCACAAACTCAGAATAATACAAAAGCTCAGGTTTTGGCAGATGCTTTGGATGAAGCAAACGCTAAATTCTTAGCAACAGATAAATCTCCTGCAAGAAAAGTTGGACAAATTGATAACAGAGGTTCTCACTTCTATCTGGCTATGTATTGGGCAGAAGCTTTGGCAAACCAGACTGCGGACGCTGATTTAGCCGAACAGTTTGCTCCGGTTGCAGAAGCAATGCAGGAAAATGAAGAAGTAATCAATGCTGAATTAATTGATGCTCAAGGAAAACCTCAAAATATTGATGGTTATTACAAAACAGATACTTACAAAACGTATGAGGCAATGAGACCAAGTACCGTTTTAAATGAAATTATTGACGGAATTTAAATTATGAAAAAGATATTTTTGATTCTGTCTGCATGTTTAGTAATATATTCTTGCGGTAGTTCTAATGACGATATAACAGAAGTTGTGGTAACGCCTCCTGTTATTGAAAATAAAATAAATTTGACTTCAAGTTATAATGATTCTGCTGAGACGGTTAGTTTGAGCTGGACTCTTGCTGGCGATAATACTTATATGCAATATAAAATTGTTAGAAGTGACTCGCAGAATGGTCCGCAGACTGAGCTTTTAACAGTTGGACCCACGCAATTTTCGTATACATCTATTGTACCTTTCAATGCTTACTTTGAATATCAAATAATAGGAATCAAAACAAATGGCGAACAGGTAAAAAGTAATATCGTTAAGGTAGAAAGACCAGACATCAAACTTCTTAACCTAAAAACATTCGACGCTCAGTTTGATAAAAATACTGGGAAATTGTATCTTTTGGACACAGACGGAAAAATTGCACTTTACGATGTAAATTCAGGAACAGTTACTCATCAGATTAGCACAAATGCAACTTTAGGCTACTCTGATATTGGAACATATAATGGAAGTGTGGAACTATATGTTCCCAGAAATGATGGTTGGGTAGACATTTATGATGGTAATGACCTGACATTGAAAGCTCAGGTGAATTTCGGAATGCCGCTCATAAGTACCGTTTATCATAATGGTATACTTTATGGTTCTTCAAGCAATAGTAATAACAGCGTAATTAAATCAGCAAGTAGAACTACAAATACTATAATTTCTCAATCACCTCAGCTTTATTATAATACTGGAAGGATGAAAAAGTCGGTTGGAACATCGGTTAAATTATACACCATTACTCAGAATATAACACCAATAGATCTGGATTTATATAATTTTGATCTTAATGGAAATTACATAAATCATCAGGATGATATCTATCACGGAGATTATCCTCTTAATTACAGAATTTTTGAGACATTTCCTGATGGAAGAGTAATAACATCCAGTTCAGGTTCTGTATATAATTCTCAAATGATTTATCAGAATAATTTGCCTTCTGGAAACTCTAAATTAACTAGTTTCGATTTTGACAGCAACAGTATCATTGCAGGAAATATGTCTAAAGCAATTGAGTTTTACAACATCAACACCTATACTAAAACCCAGACTATTAATACTAAAAAATTCCCTTACAAAGTATTTAGCTACAACAACAAAGTGGTTTGTGTAAGTTCGACTACCCAACTCAATGTTCAGAGTTATGATTATTCAAATGTAGTCCCTGAAAATGTAATGATCGAAGTTTTTAATAAATAAAAAAATTACATAATTAAATCCCCAATAGTTAAAACTCTTGGGGATTTTTTTATAATCAAACATGCGCTTTTCTCACTTTAGTAATACTTAAAATAATCAGTCCTAAAATTCCCAATACAAAATATCCTTCTGCAACCTCAAGCTGAATTTCGGGTTTAATGATAGCGACAATTCCATAGCTGATTGCTGAAGTGATGATAAAAGCAACTCCACCCGTTAAACCACCCGCAATTCCTGCAGAATCAGGAAATCTACCGATGCAGTACGCAAAATAATTATTAAAAATAAAACCTGCCGTTACATGAATTACAAAAGCAAAAGCAACTAAAGAATAAATATTATCAATGAAGTAAGAAAATAAAATCATCACAAGAATCAAAAATATCTGAATGAAATTGGCATAACGAATTTTAGGAAGAAATGCTTTTTTAATTAAAGCCTTCCCGATAAAACCGCCCGTCATCCACGCAAAACCGAGAATCAGAGAAACGTAACCTGCAACAACTTCAGAATAACCCATTTTGTGTTCAATAATAAACGCTCCGCAAAGATTGAAGAAAATCACCATTGCATAGCTAACTCCGCACATCAACATTCCGTAGAAAAAATCTTTGGTTCTGAACATGAATGAATATTCTTTTAAAACATAATCAAAATGAAAAGGTTTTTTGATTTTTAAAGTTTCACCGGAAAATAACAGTTCTAAAATCAGTAAAACAAGACTGTACCCTGCCAAAACATAGAAATTTGACTGCCATCCGAAAAGTTTCTGAAGATAACCACCAATGAAAGGAGCGATAATAGGACCGACTGACCAAACAATCGTCATAATACTGAGGTAATGTTTTCGCTTTTCACCTTCATAAACGTCTACAAAAAAAGCCCGTTTGGCGACAACTGCAAAACCTGACAAAATACCCTGCAAAACACGCATTGCATAAATTACAAAAATATCTTTGGTAAAAGCAGTAATCAAAAAGCTCACAACAAACAGAGCCAGAGAAACCGCAGAAACTCGAAATCTCCCAAAAGAATCTACAATACTTCCTGCAAAAAACTGCGTAAGACCATAACTGATTAAAAATATAGAAAGTGTAAGCTGAATACTGCTTTCAGGAAGATTAAGTTCTGTTGCCATACTCGGCATTGAAGGAAGATAAATATCTGTTGCCAAACCAGACATCGGTATAACAGCAAAAGCTAATATCGTAGCAATAAATTTATTTTTTTCTTTTAGAGTTTTCATTAGAAATACACTTCATTAGATTGATAAAAAAGAGGTACAAAAGTCGGTCTTTTTTAGCACATCATCACACAGAAAACCCAAAATGAAGTATTGACAAAAACAATTATAAAATACAGATTAATTAGATTTTGAAATCTAAAATATCTTGCTTTCAGATTAAAAATCAAAAGCTATTAATTTAAATCATTATAAATAAACTTCACATTATTCTTAAATCTTATTTATAAAAATTAAAATTCGTAATTTTAAAAAAGAGTTTTCACCAAAAAATCAGAATTATGGAAAATATAACTTTTAATATAACACCTTATCAAGACGAGCTACAGATTTTATTAGACAATAAAAAAGTGGGATATATGTCTATTGCAATAGATGGAAGACTGATGAATGTACACTACACCAAGATTGATGAAAATCTTGAAGGTAAAGGATATGCCAAAATGCTATTGGACGAATTAGTTCGTTTTGCAGAAGAAAAAGATTTAATGATTGATCCTGAATGCGATTTTGTAAGACAACAGCTCGAAAATCATCCTAAAAGATATAAAGGAATTTGGCACGATTAAGTTAATCTTCCCACCAATTTTGAAATTGATGTTTATTGTTATTCAGATCCAGAACTTCACCAATTTTTGGTGTAAGAATATTGAGATTGTTTGCTTTTCCTAAAGCCGTTACCTTTTGTAGAGGTTCATTCCACGGATGAAGAGCAAGCGCAAACTTACCTGAATGTACAGGAATAATATTCTTTGCACGAACATCTAAACTTGCCTGAATGACATCTTCCGGCAACGCATGAATATATCTCCATGCTTCATTATACTGTCCGTTTTCCAGAATAGCGTAATCAAATGGACCGTATTTTTCGCCAATCACTTTAAAATGAGTATCAAAACCGCTGTCACCTCCTAAAAACAGTTTTTTATTGCGGGTTTCGAGAACATAAGACGTCCAAAGTGTATTGTTTCGGCTAAATTTTCTGCCTGAGAAATGTCTTGCAGGCGTAAAAGTAATTTTGATGTTATCTTTAAGGTCAAGAGAAGTTCCCCACTCTTCTTCTAAAAGCTGATTTTCACTGTAACCCCATTTTTCAAAATGTGCTCCTACTCCCAAAGGCAAAATTACTTTTCCAACTTTTGAGCGAATAGCTTTTACCGTAGGATAATCTAAATGATCGTAATGATCGTGTGTGATTACCAAATAATCGATATTCGGAATATCTTTCGGCTTAAAAAGATCTGAACCCGCAAAAGCTTTATTGAAAAACTTGAAAGGCGACCCATAATTACTTAAAACAGGATCTACTAAAAAAGAAACTCCATCGATCTGAATATAATAAGAAGAATGCCCCATCCAAATAAAAACATCTTCGGTTTTTGGCAGATTTTTTAAATCGGTGTGAATCGCCGGAACTGTATTCTGAGGTTTTAATAACGGATCTTTTTTCTTAAAAAAGAAATCATACATTACTTTTGGCATACTGTATCCTTCCGCAAATTGTGGTGTAAAACTTTGATTCTGAAATTGTTTATTTTTATAATTTTCAGATTGTAAGATTCTTTCAAGACGTTTTCCTGTAGAGGCTGCACCGAAAACCGGCTGTGAAGTGATGATAAAAGTTAATACAGCAATAAATGCGATTAATAAGATAATGTAGATCATTTTAAAATTTTCGGGGATTCAAATGTATAAAACTTTCTTTAAGTTTTGTTACTTAGGTTATGACGCATGAAATTCAATTTTACTTTTTTTATTTCTATCAATTTAAAGTTTTTTAAATTCGTTCTTTAAAAAAACTTGAACTTGAAATATATTTTAATTATCATTTTCGTGCTGAATGTCGCATCATGCACTTCCGTTGAAAAGTATAATAAACAAATAACTGCCTTAGTTTTGCCTGAAAAACTTCGTGAAGATGTAGATTTCACTTATAAGAAATTAAAAGAAATGCACCCGAAACTCTACTGGTATATTTCTAAAAATGAACTCGACTTTAAATTTGACAGTCTTAAAACTACCATCAACAAACCGCTTACACCAATTGAATTTTATTTTAAACTGCAACCTGTAATTGCAAAGATTCGTGAAGGACATTTGTCTCTCGGAATTCCTATGAAAAGATTCAGCAAAAAAGAAATTAAAGCGTTAAAGAATAAAAAAGGACTTTTCGGGCGTTTTGAATATTATGTTGAGAATGACCGTTTGTATATTACAGAAAATAAAGATTTTGTAGAACATATAAAACCCGGAACAGAAATTTTGAGTATTAATAATGTTCCAATTTCAGATTATATGAAAAAATATCGACCATTGATAAGCAGTGACGGTTACAATACAACGTTTCATAATTATTATATGAAAGATGTTTTCTTCAATTTTTATGTTGCCGAAAAAGGAATTTTAGACAGTGCAAAAATGGAAACATTGTTTAATAATGAAAGAAAAATAGTCAACCTGAAGAGAGAATCTAAAAACAAAGAAGAACTGGAAAAAGAGAAAATCGAAAAAAAGCGGACTGAAGAAAAAAAAGTAAACGATTATGTAGCTTTTACAAGTTCCTACAACAGAAACTTTAAATTTCTGGATAAAGACAGTACTATTGCCTACATGAAAATCCAAAGTTTTTCTAAGAGCTTTTCAGATCGTTTTTACAAAGAATCTTTTGAAAAATTAAAAAATGCAGCATCTTCATATTTAATCTTAGACGTCAGAAACAATTACGGTGGTTCACTTTACGAAATCAACAATCTCTATTCTTATCTTACTCCAGAAACATTTATTCTGATTAAACCATCACAGTTGACTTCTACTACAACTCCTTTAAAAACCAACTATTTCAGACAATCAAGTCCACTTCAATTCATGATAAAAACATTACTCTATCCCGGATATTTTTTCTCACAGATATTCAGTAGCTATAAAGGTAAAGACGGAATTGCTTACTATAAAATGAAAGAAAGCAAATCTACAAAGCCTAAGAAAGATGCATTCACAGGAAAGGTATTTGTTTTAATTAATGGCGGGAGTTTTTCTGCATCATCTATTATTTCATCTAAATTAAAACATGACAAAAGAGTAACATTGATAGGTGAAGAAACTGGCGGTGCAAATGACGGAACTGTTGCCGGATTTTATTCTTATCAAAAACTGCCAAACTCAAAAATAGAATTACCCATTGGTTTACTTCTCGTACAGCCCAATATTGATTTTACAAACACTCAAAAAGGTGTTGTTCCTGATGTAAAAATCACTCAAAACATGCAGGATATTCTTGATAAAAAAGATGTACAGCTAGAATGGGTAAAAGCAAAAATTGAAAAAGAAAGAGAAAATAAAAAAATTGCGGACTGATGAAAATCTTATTCAAAGCTTTAAAGTATTTTTCTTTTTTAATTGTTGTCTGGTTTTTAGCTCATACAATTTATATTGTTATTGATGGTTTATCTGATCGTCAGCAAAAAGCAGATATTGCCGTTATTTTGGGAAGTAAAGTAAATGAAGATGGCACTTTATGTGAAAGACTGAAACAACGTTTGGAAAGCGGACTGAAACTTTATAAAAGTAATCGCGTAAAAAAGATTTTGGTAAGTGGCGGTTTCGGTAAAGAAGGATATTATGAAGGCGATAAAATGAAGGAATTTCTGATGCAAAAAGGAGTTCCTGATTCGTTGATTATTGTTGATAATTTGGGAAACAACACAAGATTAACTGTAGAAAACACTTTAAAAATGAGATCGAAAGAAAAATTCAACAGTATAATTGTTGTTTCACAATATTTTCATGTAACGAGAAATAAGAAACTTTTTGAAGATAAAGGCTTTGAGAATGTAAGTTCTGTAAGTCCAGATTATTTTGAATGGCGAGATTTATATTCAGTTGTAAGAGAATTTCCTGCTTATTATACGCAGTAACTGTTTAGTTTCGGGGCGGGCTTTCAGCCCGCCCCGAAACTAAACACAAACATCCTATCTATTTTTTAAGCTCGTTAATAAGATTTTCTATTTGTTGTACGTATTTTCCATAAAAAATTCTATACCAGTATTTTCCTATTAAAAAAAGCCCGAAAAGTCCTACCGCAAGTGTAGAAATAACTGTTGTTGCAGTCTGCAAATTACCTAATGGTTTACGATGAGGAAGAAACTCAATAACAATAATAAGTTCGCAAACTAAAAACGGCACAAACGAAAGCATGAAAGAAAGATAGTACTGTTTATTAAGATCAAACTGATGCATTAAATCTTTCAAAGAATCATACGTTTTCATCATCGGATTTCCAATATCTCTATAAAGTTTAAAAAACTTACTGAAGAAAAACGAAATAATGATTACCATTGAAAAAAGCAATACAGTAAGATAAAATTTAAATTTAAACGGAGCTTCCGGAACGGGAATCCATACAACTGCGAAACCAAAAATTAAGATTCCAATTGTAGACCAAAATTCCATTCGCATATTTTTTCTTATTTTTTCGAGTGGAAGATTGATTTTATTTTTGTGTTCGATGCTGATTTCCGGTGTGTCGTAGGAAACATCATCATTCCATGTATTTTTTAGGTCGTCTATATTCATTTTGTTATTTTTTTTAGTTAAAATTTATTTTGCGTGTAAGATATCTTTCAGTTTATTTTTTGCGCGGTTCATTTTTACCCGTACATTTCCCTCGGAAATTCCCATCTGTTCGGCAATTTCTTTACCTGAAAAATCTTCCAGATAATAGAATATAAAAGCTTTATCGATGGGATTGAGCTGATTGATTGCATTGTACATTACAGCCATTTTTTCTTCTTTTTCTAGATCATATTCATCCTGAATAATTTTATAATCTGTAAAATCTTCATTCTCGATGAAACTTCTTTTTTTCTCAGATTTTAAAAATACAATAGCTGTATTTAAAGCAATTCTGTAAAGCCACGTTGAAAACTGGCTGTCTCCCCTAAAACCTGAATATGCTTTCCAAACCTGATACGTGATCTCCTGAAAAAGATCTTCACGGTCGTCTTTGTTATCCATATACATTTTAGAAATCTTAAAAATGATTCCCTTATGTTTTTCGATTTTCTGTAAAAATTCCTGTTCTATTGAGGTCATTGCTTTCAACTCTATAGAGTTAGTTGTATTTCAAATATTTTGTTACAGATTTTGTAAAATAAATTATTTGTTCATTTGATAAAGATTCTCTGTTATGAAACATGATGTCTTTGAAAATATTGAAATAAAAATTTTAAATGTGCTTAAAAAATTTAAATATAAATTAATTCAATTTTGTTTTATAATATTTTTATGGCGTACAATTTGTTTAAAAATAGCAAATATTAATATTAAAAATTCAATAGTATGCCTTACACTACCAAACAAAACGAAAAAAATTACCAGCTTTATTATGAAGACTTTGGTCACGGACAACCTATTATTTTAATTCACGGATGGCCGCTAAGCGGAAAATCTTGGGAAGCACAGGTTCCTGTTCTTTTAGAATTAGGTTATCGAGTAATCAGCTATGACAGAAGAGGTTTTGGAAAATCTTCTCCCACCGCAGATGGCTATGATTATGATGGATTGACTGCGGATCTTCATGAATTGATTACCGAATTAGAATTAAAAAATGTTATTCTTTTCGGATTTTCAATGGGTGGTGGTGAAGTAGTAAGATATCTTACCAATTACGGATCCGAAAACATAGACAAAGTTGCGCTTATTTCTTCTATCATTCCTATAGTAAAACAAAAGGAAGACAATCCAAATGGAGTTCCGCAGGATGATCTGAACGAAATTATGGAGAATCTGAAAAAAAATCGTGTTACTTTCCTTGAGACCTTCCATAAAAACTTTTATAATTATGGACTGCTTTCCCAGACGGTAAGTCAGGCTCAATTGGATTATGACTGGAGCATTGCATCATGTGCATCGCCTATCGCAACTATTAAATGTGCAGAAAGCTGGGCAAATACTGATTTCCGTCCGGAACTATCTAACGTAAATGTAAAAACACTAATCGTACATGGTGATGATGATCAGATTGTTCCAATTGACACTGCTGGAAGACAAGCTGCAGAAGGAATATCCAATAATGAATTTATCGTTATTGAAGGCGCTCCTCACGGATTAAACGTTACTCACGCAGACCAGCTAAACAGCATTTTAGCAAATTTCCTTACAACAAATTAATAAACGTTTCATTGAAACGTTTTTGTGTTTCGGGCTGCCTAAAGGCAGCCCGAAATTTATTTTACTTGATGAAGATTTTCATTTACAAGACATTATAATTTTCTTCCAATAATTGTAAATGTATTTTTTTCAATTCCAATTCAAAGACATATTTCTTATCATTGGTTTTCTTTTCTTTAGAAATCTGATTTTATTTATATTTGATAAAAGTTTAACAATATTTGGAAAATGTAAATTCATAAACCTTTAAAACAATTCGGAAAATACAAGATCGCATGAAAGAAGAAAATATAGATAAGCTTAATTCTTTGTTTTCAAACTTAAGAACGGAAGAGCAGAAGCTGAAAGAAAGTCAGGAAAAGAAAAAAAGTGAAGAAGATCTTTTTGTAGAAAGTTTTAAAACAATATGTAAAAACCTCATCGATCCGAAAATGCAGGAGTTTAGAAAAATACTGAAACAAAACGGATATGGATGCAAAGTTACGCAGAATGAAGAAAGCAAGAACGGAACCGGCATTAATGCTCAACAGAATATCAAACTGCAAATCTCACGAAATGTAAATTCAAATTTCTATACTAATAATAAGTTTCCGCACATTATGTTTACTGCAGATAAATATTATAAAAAAGTCGGAGTACATCTGGATACTATTTTCCAAAATGGGACAGGAAATGCCGCCATGAGAGAGCAAACCTACACTCTTGAAAACTTAAATGAAGAAATTGTAGAAAAAGAAATTGTAGAATGTTTAGAAAAAATTCTCACCAATAAATAGAAAAAACCTGCCTTTCAGCAGGTTTTTAAGTTTTTGATTTTATATTAAAATAAATAATCTGTACTCAGAAAATTAGAATCGTGATCTCTCACAATAGTATTGAGTAAGTTTTTGTTAGATTCTGTAGATTTTGCCGCCACCAAAGAACGAATCGAGAACGAGCGAAGCGCATCAAACACGGAAAGCGTGCCTTCTGCGCTGTCTTTCCTTCCTGTGAAAGGGAAAACATCCGGTCCTCTTTGAGCCTGACAATTAATATTCACACGGCTTACCAGATTCACAAAAGGATCAATTAATTTTGAAACTTCCATCGGATCTTCACTGAAAATACTTACCTGCATTCCGTGGTTTGCATTAACCTGATATTCTATCGGCTCTTCAATATCCTCAAACGCTACAACAGGAATTACCGGACCAAACTGCTCCTCATGATACAGTTTCATATCGCTGTTTACAGGATATACAACTGCAGGAAAAACGAAAGATTCTTCATTATAACCGCCATTTTCATTAAGAACTTTTGCGCCTTTCGATAATGCATCATCAATACATTCTTTCAGATAAAGAGGTTTATTCACTTCCGGAAGCGGAGTAATTTTCACATCTTTTTCCCACGGAAGTCCGGCTTTCATGGCAGAAACTGCTTCGGTTAATTTTTGAGTAAATTCTTCAGCAACATCCTTCTGAACGAAAATTAATTTTAATGCGGTACAACGTTGACCGTTAAAAGAAAGCGCTCCCAAAATACATTCGCTTACCGCAACATCCAGATTGGCATGTTTGGTAACGATGGCCGCATTTTTTGCATCCAGACTCAAAATTGCTCTTAATCTGTTTACTTTCGGATGCAGTTTTTTCAATCCGTTGGCAACTTTACTTGAACCGATGAACGCCAAAACATTCACTTTTCCGCTTTCCATAATAGGCGTGATGATTTCCGAGCCTTTTCCGTATAATGTATTGACTGTTCCTTTCGGGAAAGCTTCTTTAAATGCATTCAACAAAGGATAATGTGCTAAAACACCATGTTTGGGAAGTTTAAACAAAATCGTGTTTCCCATAATCAATGCCGGAATTAGCGTAGTAAAAATTTCGTTTAAAGGATAATTGAAAGGTCCCATACTTAAAACTACGCCAAGCGGAGCTCTTCTGATTTGAGCAATCGTACCTTCCGACTGCTGAAAACGAGAAGATTCTCTGTCAAGATCCTTCAATGCATCGATAGTCTGGTTGATGTAATCTACCGTTCTGTCAAATTCTTTGGTAGAATCCGGCAGAGTTTTGCCGATTTCCCACATCAACAATTTAATGATTAAATCACGCTGCTGAATCATCAGAAAAACAAATTTTTGCATGCATTTGATTCTTCCTTCCACCGACATTGTTGGCCATTCTCCCAAACCATTATCATAAGCTTTTACGCAGGCTTCCAAAACATTCATCGCTTCATTCGGACCAATATTCGGAATACTTCCCAGCAGTTTTCTTTCCAGACCATTTTCTGTCGGAATGCAGACTGGTGAATAAACTTCGGTAACTTCTCCGTTCCACTCTACCAATTCGCCGTTTAAAAGATAAACTCTCTGGTGAATTTCTTCAATTTTATATTCTTCGGGAATTTCGTTTTCAGATTTAAATATTTCCTTAAATGATGCTGTGTTTTCTGAACTCATAATTTTTTCTTTTTAATAGTTTGAAAATTTGAAAGAATAAATGTAGAGCTAAAGATTGACTTTCGGAATAGCAAACTCATAGATTTGCTCTATTTTAAAGCTTTTTGAATGAAATTTAATATAAATAATTGTGTTAAAAACTGTTATTAAAATGTGAATGGCTCAATATTTATTTAATCATTAAAGAAATTTTCTTTCTGAAAATAAAAACGATAAATCCTGAGAACAAGAAGGCGAAAATTGAGATTATAGCTTCAATTAATTGGGATCTCCTTTTTGGTTTTGTCTGATATTTAACTTCCTTTATTACTTTTCTCTCAACATTATTAATAATTGGTATAGAGTGAAGACCCAATCTTTCTTTTAAAGCCGGGCTTTCAAAACCGTATTTTTCAGCAAGTTTGTAATTTTCCACTGCTTCTTCTTTATCACCAAACAGATAAGAAACATTGGCTAAATCAAATAGCAGATGAGCTACAATTTTATCTTTCGGCTTCACAAAAGAAATTCTTTCGTTCAGCTGATAATATATTTGCTGTCTCAAAACATATAATTGCTGTTTATCCAAATCTGCTACAGGAAATTTACCTGTTCCAAAATCTTTTCCTATTAAAAATTGAGAGCTGATAAACTTTTCGCCTTTTATCTTAGCTTTTAAAATATTGGCATGAATCCATTCTGACTGAAAGTGCGAATTCCTGTTGATTTTTATTGCTTTTTCAATCCAGATTAAAGCCTTTTTATTGTTTCTGATTAATTCATAAGCTGTACCGAGATTAGAAGCTGTAGAATACCGGTTTGGTTCGATGTCTTCAATTTTTTTATATAAATCAATCGCTTTCTGATATTTTCCTAAAATAATTAATACTAATCCCTGATCTGACAGATAATCTAAATTTTTGTTTTTTTCATATTCTTTTTCCAAAGACAACAAAATTTCTCTTAATGCTTGTTCGTCTCCAAATTCATGTCCGTGTGGAACGAAACCTTCATAATCTTCATACAAAATGATCCCGTTTGACAATTTTAATGTTTCACCATTCAGACAAGCAGACAATCTTTCTGCAGAAAACACAATGAAAAACAAACATAAAATATTCTTTGTTATTAATGATTTTATATTTTTAATCATATTACTTCTTATTTTTCTTTTTAGAAGTAATAACAATTGCTCCGTATCTGGCTTTCTCACCATAAATAGCTACTGCAGATTTTTCATCAAGTATATTAACGGATTCTATATTTTGCTTATTTAATTTCTTCATTTTATCTTCTGAAATTCTAAATCCATCCAGAAAAATTCTTGGTTGTGTAGATTCTATATCTTTTTTTGATGGCATTCCTAACCAACCGGAAATACCCAGTGTGTCATTCACTTTACGAAAGCCATCAAATCCTTTTTTCAAATCAAGCTTATTAATCTCATCGCTCGTTTTTAGTTCCTGAGCATCGACTGTGTTAGAAATTCCGACTGTTGTTACTAATCCTAAAGCTATTTTTCCTAAAACAGATAAAGCGATATTTCTATTTAATTGATGATCCCGAAAATTCCCACAAATATTTGGATTCTTTTTTATTTCTATATACATTTCCTCATCAGAACGATTAGAAAAATCCTGCACGGTTTTATTGCAAACTTCGCAAAACTTGCCTTTGTCCCCTGAAAGCATTTCATCCCAATTTTCAAAACATGGTTTCTCAATATTTAATTTCATAATGTATTTTTATTTTTAAGATTATCAGCTTTTATTTCATACTTAACGTAAAGCTTACAAATATATTTTAAATGATTATAAATCACGGATAATCGGGTTTTTAAAAAAAAAAAGTTTAGTAAAATCTACAGATGAAAATACCTCGGATCAGGATATTGAAATTCAAAATCCAGTTCTTTGATTAATTTTTCAGGTGAAATAATTCTTCCGATGGCGGTTCTTTCGCCTTCAAAAGGCAATCCTTTCTGAGCATTGATGACTTCTTCTTTATTCGGATGAATTGGTGCTACAACATTGTAAACTTTAGATTGAGATTGATTATTAAGCATTTTTTCAACGACAGAACAAATATCTGCATAATGAATATGATTTACAGGTTGATCTACATTGGATATGTTATAATTCTTCAACAATCTCTCACCGCCCATCAAACCACCCAATCTCAAAATATTAGTCTGAGCAAATTTTTCAAGTATAAAACTTTCACTTTCCACTTCGTTTGCAGGCAGATCGTCTTCTGTAAATTCTTTTTCACTATTTGGATAAACACCCGTCGAACTTGTATAAAAAATCTGTCCCTTAAAATCTCCGATAAAACGAAGCATGTTCCCACGTTTCCCGGTCATAGGAATTCTTGATCCCCGCAATCCCGAAAAAGGAACTGCAATTATAATTGCGTCCAGCTTTGATGCAATGTTCCATTCCTGCATTTCGGGATTAGGTTCGTCAGGAAAACTGACTAAAGTTGCAGTATATCCTTTAGCTTCCAAAGGAGCAATTTTCGATGTGGTAGTTGTGGTTGCAAAAATTTCGTATTGATTTGATAAACGTTTTGCCAAATGATTTCCCAACCAGCCGCAACCGATGATTCCCAGTTTTTTCATATTTTTCTATTATTTATCGTCAATTCGGGTAGATTTTTGTAAAAAATGTATCGACGACTTTTGACATTTTTAGTCTTTATCAATCTTCAAAATTTCTCAGATTATAATCCATGAATGCTAAAATAAGCAAGTTGTTATTACAATCATTTTCGATCTCAATCTCATAGGTTTGTTTAAAAAATGACCATCTATAATTAAATCTCATAATCACATCATCATTTTCCAATTTACATAATAAGGTATTCTTTGACCATGATTTTGATTTCAAACAATAAATTTCTGTAACTGAATGACCGTAGTAAAATAATCTTTGATGTACATAATCAATCTTTATCATTAATCTTTCGCTTTCATTATAATAATGAAGTTCACCTGCGAAAACACCAACGTTCTTGATACTATAATTTTCTCCTTTTATTTTCAGCTGTTTATGACTCCATAAAAAAGAAACAAACACCCTTTCTCCAACGAGATTTTTATGCTCATCCCATAGCTGCCATGGACTTTTCACCCGTTTAGCGGTCAGTAATTTCATACTTCAAAAATATCATTTTAATTTCAGAGTTTGTCATTCGTAATATTAATCTGTTCACTTTGTCATCCATTAATGCTAATCCACTCTCTTTGTCATCCCACAGAGATCTCAACGTAGTATTAGAGATGCAAATAGAAAAATTTCAGCTTAGATCCTTTCAGGATGACAAACGGAGCGCTGATTCTTGATTCTTATAAATACTACTCTCTCACAAACACACCTTGTCATATTTTACATTCTCTTTATCATCCCACAGGGATCTCAACATAGTATTAGAGATTTTATTGGAAAGATTCGAATTTAGATCCTTTCAGGATGACAAACAGAGCGCTGATTCTTACTTATCTTATAAATATCACGCTCTCACAAACACCCACTTTGTCATCCCGTAGGGATCTCAACGTGGTATTAGAGATTTTATTGGAAAGATTCGAGTTTAGATCCTTTCAGGATGACAAACGGAGCGCTGATTCTTACTTATCTTATAAATATCACGCCCACACAACACTCTCTTTGTCATATCGTAAGGCTAATCCATTCTCTTTGTCATCCCGTAGGGATCTCAACGTGGTATTAGGGATTTGATTGGAAAGATTCGAATTTAGATCCTTTCAGGATGACAAACATTACGTTTATCCTTGATTCTTAATATCCTATCACAAATACATCTTGTCATAATGTAACATTAATCAACTCTCTTTGTCATCCCGTAGGGATCTCAACGTAGTATTAGAGATATTGCATGAAAAATTACTGCTCAGATCCTTTCAGGATGACAAACAGAGCGTTGATTTTTTTATTCTTATCACATTACTCATACACACACTTTGTCATCCCGTAGGGATTTCAACATCGCATGATAAAAGTAATTATAAAAAATTCCTTCACACAAGAATCATTAAAACTCCAGTTGAAACAGATCATCTAAAACATCCATGTTTGGATTCTGAATTCTAATCAGTTCTAATTTTTTAATTCGGGATAAATTTTTTATTTCTTTTTCCCGTTCGATTGCCTCATGAATCCAGCCAAACTTTTCATAGTAAACCAAAAATTCTACGTTATATTTTGCCGTAAAGGATTTTGGATCTGACCTTGTTTTATGTTGTTGTAATCTTTTATGTAGATTGTTGGTAACTCCTGTATAGAGAACAGTTCTGTTTTTATTAGTGAGAATATAAACATAAAATGCGTATACTCCTTCTGTAAATTCCATCATTATTTGTGTTGTTATTTGAGCTAATATATTAATTTATACAAAATCTTAAGTAATGTTTTTTGTACACTTTGTCATCCCGTAGGGATCTTGACATCGCATTAAATGATTAGAAAGATTCTCGCTTAGATCCTTTCAGGATGACAAACTGTACGCTTTATCTTTTATTATTATAAATACTACTCTTCACAATACACACTTTGCCATCCAGTAACATTATTCCACTCTCTTTGTCATCCCGTAGGTATCTCAACGTAGTATCAGAGATTTTATTGGAAAGATTCATTTAGATCCTTTCAGGATGACAAACTGTACGCTTAATCTTTTATTCATATAAACGTTATTCTCTCAACACTCTCTTTGTCATCCCGTAGGGATCTCAACATAGTATTATAAATGATTAGAAAGATTCGAGTTTAGATCCTTTCAGGATGACAAACGGAGCGCTGATTCTTACTTATCTTATAAATATCACACTCTCACAAACACACGCCTTATCATATTGTAAGGCTAATCCACTCTCTTTGTCATCCCGTAGGGATCTCAACGTAGTATTAGAGATGCAAATAGAAAAATTTCAGCTTAGATCCTTTCAGGATGACAAACAGAGCGCTTATCCTTGATTCTTATAAATACTACTCTCTCACAAACACACCTTGTCATATTTTACATTCTCTTTGTCATCCCGTAGGGATCTCAACATAGTATTATAAATGATTAGAAAGATTCGAGTTTAGATCCTTTTCAGGATGACAAACAGAACGCTTATTCTTACTTATCTTATAAATGACAAACGGAGCGCTAAACACAATGCATAATTTCCTTTGCTTCACAAAAAAACTCAGCGATCTGCTGAGTCATTATTTATGATGGTTTTTCACCTTTCTTTACTTCCGATTTTTTCGCTGCTTTTACCAGCTCATTCGTATCGCTGTAGAGCAATTGCCAACTGGGAACGTTTTTCATTGCCGTTAAAAGACCGAGGTACGTTTTCAGGTTTTTCTCAAGATCTTTGCGAATGGCACTTGCACTCGTCATTTGTCGGAGGTCTGCGTTGGCTTCTGCCTGATCTGCAAACTGTACTTCAAAATCTTCGTGCTTGGATTTCATATCTGCGAAAGCGGTACTTAAGGAAAGAGCTGTTATTTTCTGGGCGTTTTCGGGAGTTTCCAATTCTTCGATCAGCTTTTTCATCTGTGCGGTTTGTGAAGAATAACTTAAACGATCCAGATTCAGCCCAAAGGTTTTGAAGATGCCGTACAAACCTTCCGCCAACTGATAATTGGGTGCGGAAGACAGCTTTCGGTAACCGTTGAGAAATGCTTTTAGATTGGTGTAAGCGACATCCCTTTCGTGATCTGCGGCAGCTACGTCTTTTCCTTTTCCGCTGTAGATTTGTTTGGTGTAAACCTGGTCGTACTCGGTGTAAGAGTTTTGCAAAGTTGTGGTAAGTGGATGATCGGTAATGACAGGATATTTGCCCGACTGACTGTTGGAAATAATTCTCTGAGCTAAAGTCGCAAGATCTTTAGTACTCAACTTAGTGAGTGCAATTTTCATACGTTTGTGTTTTTTTAATTAATAAATGATATTTGAAATATGAATATCCGTAATTAGTAATAATTTAGTTTTTAACAGTTTCTTTGTCATTCCGGAGGAATCTAAACTGCTTTATTTTCAGTGTGTTGAGATTCCTCTGGAATGACAAAATGACTGCTGATTTTAGTGTTATGATTAAAAACGGACATTCATATTTCAAATATATAAAAATTAGAATATTATTTCATATTTCATTCTCAAAAAAGTCTTCGACAGGCTCAGACTGACAACCCTAATATGAGCTGGATATGATAACGTGTCAGGTTGAGCTTGTCGAAACCTTTGCGGTTCATCATAGCGATTAAAAAAACTTGTTTGGTTATAAACAGGCTTGTTTCAAACCAACGGAGTACTCCGGAAGTTACAAACAGGTTTGTTTTAAACTAAAGAAGTCCTCCGAAGGTTCCCCGCAACTTGTGGGAGACTTCATGCAATTACAGGAGGTTACAAACAAGGTTGTTTTAAACAAAATGCAGATGCAGAAGATTTGTTTTAAGGGTGTTTGTGAGGTTTTGCGGGTACAGCTGGTTGTTTTGATTAAGGATATTTTTTATTAAGGGAAACCGTAATTATAGTATTTTATAGTTTCTTATATTTGAAGATATTAAAAACTAATATAATATGGCTCGAAAAAAAAGAAAGATAGGATTTTACTATTTAACAATTAACGAAGGAAATCAACTACAAGAATCATTTAGACAAGTTATTACTTATATAAACTCTCTTTCTAAACAAGACAGAATTTATGAATTAGGAAATAATAAATTTTGCTTTTTAGAATCCTATCAAACTTCAAATCAAAACACAAGAAGTACGATAATTATCAAAAGTGCAAAACACAGTTTTAGACCAAATTTAGTTCACAAAGATACAGTGGTTGAACGTGAAAATCCCAAGCAAATTCAAGAAGGAGAAATTGAAAAATCTCATTTAGTAACGAAAATTACAAGTGATTCTATTTGTTTCGTTCTTGATAAACATTTTGGAGGAATCACAATCAGACAATTTATAAATTATTTAAATCAGTTTAGCCACTCAATTGATTCTGAAATTGCAATTAGATTTGGATTTGAAATTGTTGTCAAAAATGACTTCTTGCAAGAAATTGAAAATTTAAGTAGAGTAACCTGCGCAGATTTAGTAGTTGATAAACAGCTTCTTGGTAGCGAAGCATTAAATTATTCAAATAGAATCAGTCATGTAAAACATGAGGTTGTAGTTACTGTAAAAGCCAAGAAGCAGAATTCTATTGAAGATTTCGCAAAGGATATTTTCGCAAAATTCGCAGGTGGAGAAAGAAGTATCAACCGAATTAGAATAGTGGGAAGAAACGAAGATAATAATCAAGTAGTTTTAAATACTGATTTTATTGAAAGGCAAGAATATGTTTGGGCAGATATTAGTGAGATAACAGGAGATATATCTTCTGACGGTATATTTATAGAAATGAATTCAGTTTTAGAAACTTTTAATTAATAGTAAAAATGTATATAGAGTTCCTTTTAATTACTGGTGATTATTTCAAAACTATAAATAAAAAAATTTTTGTTTATGAGTGGATATTCCCAATAT
>Ga0209599_10000275_pt1 | contig 36486 bp, 37 predicted proteins | sample Shrwel_input2_FT_FD_187534 | JGI IMG/M metagenome (GOLD analysis project Ga0209599, IMG submission 187534) | Subsurface microbial communities from deep shales in Ohio, USA - Utica-3 well 1 S input2 FT (SPAdes) (version 2) ...
AATCAATGATGATAGTTTCGTCATCACCATCGCCTTCGCCTGTACGGTTATCGCCACCATGTAATACCGAACCTTCGGCGTTTTGTTTGTTGTTAAAGAAAATAAAGTCGCTATCAGCACGCACTTTACCATTTGCACCCAACACAAAACCAACCGCATCTAAGTCAAACGCTGCACCATCAGTAGCACGAATATCCCAACCCAAACCAACCACCATTTTTGTCATGCTGGGGGCTTCTTTGCTCAAATTAACATTGCCACCTTTAGTTAAACTAATCGCCATTTTCTTGCTCCTGAGTTGTATTAAAAAATTAACCGATATTTACGCCATATTGTTGGCACATTGCATATAAACCACCACTATAACCCTGACCAACGGCTTTAAACTTCCATTCGCCACCGTGACGATACACTTCACCAAAAATCATTGCCGTTTCGGTAGAGTAATCTTCGCTTAAATCAAAACGCGCAATTTCGCTATTATCAGCCGCATTGACAATACGCATAAACGCACCGCCCACTTGACCAAAACTTTGACGGCGTGCATCGGCATCGTGAATGGTCACTGTCACCACTAAGCGCGAGACATTAGCAGGCACACCTACCAAATTGACTTTGATTGACTCATCATCACCGTCGCCCGCACCTGTACGATTGTCACCTGTGTGTTCTACTGAGCCACAGGCAGAACGTGCTTGATTATAAAAAATAAAATCGGCATCGGAACGCACTTTTCCTGTTTCACCAACCATAAACAAACTAGCATCAAGGTCAAATGCTGCACCATCGGTGGTGCGTACATCCCATCCCAAACCAATCACGATATTGGTCAAATTGGCTGCTGCCTTGCTTAAACTTAAATTGCCGCCTTTTTGTAAACTTAAAGCCATGTTTATTGCTCCTTGTAAGGTGTTTTAGATATTGAGCGTTTTACTGTCTTTTCAAAGACCAATGTATAGTAAAATTGTTACCAATAATTTTATGGCACAAAAAAAGCGCGAAAACGCGCTTTTTGGGGTGAGTTCCGTAAACGGTTTAACTCGTCGCTTGAGCTTTTTTGTGGTTAATTGAAGATATGACTGCCCATACAATAAATGCCACACCAATCAATCCTGTTAATACTTCAGGCACATGCACACCTGTACCACTAAACAACATAATCAATGCTAATGCACCAATCGCATAATGTGCGCCATGCTCAAGATAGATATAGGCTTCCAACGTGCCTTTTTCGACCAAGAAAATAGTCATCGAACGCACAAACATCGCACCAATCGCTAAGCCCAACATAATCACGACCACATCACTGGTAATGGCAAATGCACCAATGACACCGTCAAAACTAAAGGAAGCGTCCAATACCTCTAAATACAAAAAGCCACCAATACCCGCTTTGACAATATTGCCTGATGCCCCCGAAGATGCTTTTTCGTCTTCATCATCACTGTTACCACTTTCTAACAAATGTCCTAAGGCTTTGACACCGACATAGACCACAATTCCCCAAATACCTGCCAGCGTGACCACCAATTTGGTTTCACCTTCCACAGCACTCACCATCACTAACAAAGCAATCAACGCAATAAATACCGACATCGCTGGCACATTAGCCAAATTAGCTAATCTGTGTTCTAACCAGTGAAACCAATGGGTATCTTTTTCATCATCAAACAAGAAATTGAGAAATACTAACAATAAGAATAAACCACCAAAAGCAGCAATTTCAGCATGATGAGCCATGAGTTTTTCGGAATAGGCTTTAGGGTCATCTAAGGCTAAACGCGCCACTTCAACCATGCTCATATCAGCGGTTACGCCAACAATTAACAATGGAAACACCAAACGCATACCAAACACGGCAATTAAAATACCGACTGTTAAGAAGATGGTTTTCCAAAATTCGTCCCAATGACGCAATACTGAGGCGTTAACGACAGCATTATCAAAAGATAAAGAGACTTCCATTACCGCCAAAATAGCGGTAATCAGTAACACTTTAAACATGTTATTAATGCCTGCTTCTGGCCCGTGGCTAAAGCCCCACCATGCCGACAAACCTAGGCATATAAAAGTAAAAATAAAAGAAAATCGAAAATGTTGCACTGTTGCCATTCCTTATTTAATTTAAAGTGGCCAATAATACCTTGTCTTGCCCAAAATTTCCCTGATTAGAAAATAATAAGCGATACGCTGATACAATTTAATATTAATATTTTAGCCACGCTCTTACCCCTACCCCCAATAAAAATGGCGTAAAGAGTTAAATTTTGGTCGTATTTTGCCAAGAAAAAGTTCATTTCTTGGTCTATTCTCCAATGAGTTAATGTAAAACTTTTTAGGACTTATACATTGAGTCCTGTTTTTTATCTTTTAGGGTGACACCATGAAAAATATCTACAAATTAGCCTGCGCTGTGAGTTTAACCGCAGGCATGGCACTTGAAGCACAAGCCTTTAGCCAAGAAACACATAAACGTATTGCTATTGATGCGGTCAATTACATGAAAGCCAATCCTAGCACGACTAATTATGCCAAATTATTAGCAGGTGCAACGAAAGCAGGCATGACGATTGACCAATTTGCCGCTACTTTAGGCCAAGGCGCGTATGATGTTGATGACTTTATGGATACCTATTTATGCGGCGCAACCACAGGTAGCTGTCAAATTGCGCCTGTTTGGGGCTTAGGTGCAGGCATTGTTAAATACACCTCTTATTGGCACTTTCAAAATCATACCCAAGGCTCAGACGTACATGGTAACGACTTAGGCGGCTATAACTACGCTAAATTAACGGTATGGGGCGCAATTGATAATATGGCCGCGACTTGGTTGTATGGTGATTATTTAGATGATGGCAAAGGCGGACTAACAGGCTGGTTTTGGAGTGATGGCACTAAACATAACTCCTACGGCATTACCGAGAAAAACTACCGTTTAGGCGGCTATTCTACCAATAATATGTATGCTGACTTTGAAAAAGCGCCCTTCCAACCGATTGATAACTTAGGTCAATACTGGTTTCAGCAGTTTTTAGCAGCACCAACCGTACAAACCTTAGGTTTTGTATTACATACCACCGACCTATTACAACCCCATCATGTCTGGACAACCTCTGACCTCAACCATGCAGGTTGGGAAACATGGGTTAATGACTACTACTACAGCGAAAACTTAAATAACTCCGCAGCCGTCACTACCGCTTTGAACAATCTGACACCACTTGCGCCAACCGCAGTTGATATTCGTCCCTTATTAACACAAGGAGCCAGTGTCGCTTATGCACAAGGCGGTATCGTGTTATCGAGTACCGACCATAACGACCGCAAAAATGTGGGTAAAATCGTTGTACCTCATGCGATTGCTACCGTAGTTCGAGTATTAAATCGCGCTGCTGAACGTTTCTAATTTAAAAATCCTTAATCTTTCTAGATTAAGGATTTTTTTAATTAACCAAAACGATATGTTATAACATATATAAATATAAAAAGATAATTACAAGCAAAATAACAAGCTAAAAATGGCCATAAAAACAGAAAAATAAATGTTATTTATTATCCAAAAAATGCCAACTAATACTCAAAATAAAACCGTCTATCTTGGTTTTAATACCGTTTATCCTGATGGCGCGTAAGGTTAAGTTTTTGTCATTTTTCCTCAACGCAATTGTCTGATTATTAGACTACTATTAACGCACTTAATACACAACAACTGCTGCTGTTAACACGTTTTACACACACTGACTAACAAAAGTAGCATCGACCTCGGGGTATAGCAATGAACAACGTTACCAAACTGATTTGTGGAACAACTTTAGCACTCGGTTTGGCCATGGAAGCCCAAGCATTTTCTCAAGAAGTTCATAAGCGTATCGCTATTGATGCGGTCAATTACATGAAGGCCAATCCTAGCACCACCAACTATGCTAAATTATTAAATGGTGCGACTAAAGCTGGCTTAACCATAGACCAATTTGCTGCTGCTTTGGGTCAAGGCGCGTATGACGTTGATGACTTTAGCGACACTTTCTTATGTGGTGCAAGCACAGGTAGCTGCCAACAAGCTCCTGTTTGGGGCGCAGGTTCTGGCATTGTTAAATATACCTCTTACTGGCATTTTCAAAATCATACCCAAGGTGCTGACGTACACGGTAACGACATTGGTGGTTATAACTACGCCAAATTAACCGTGTGGGGCGACATCGACAACATGGCAGCAAGCTGGTTATATGGTGACTATTTAGATGATGGCAAAGGTGGTTTAAGTGCGTGGTTTAGTGACAGCACTAAATACAACTCTTATGGCATTACCGAGAAAAACTATCGTTTAGGTGGTTACTCAACTAACAGTATGTATGCTGACTTTGAAAAAGCCCCTTTCCAACCAATTGATAACTTAGGTCAGTATTGGTTTCAACAGTTTTTAGCTAACCCAACTGTGCAAACTTTAGGTTTTGTTATGCACACCACAGACTTGTTGCAACCACATCACGTTTGGACAACATCGGCTTTAAATCATGCTGGCTGGGAAACATGGGTTAACGATTATTACTACACCGAAAACCTCAACAACCCTGCGGCAGTGACTACGGCCTTAAATAACTTAACGCCTGTACCTGTGACATCTAACGATATTCGTCCTGTCTTGACACAAGCTGCAAGTATTGCTTACTCTCAAGGTGGCATTGTGTTATCTAGCACCGACCACAACGACCGCAAAAATGTGGGTAAAGTGGTTGTGCCTCATGCGATTGCTACAGTGGTTCGTGTATTAAACCGTGCGGCTGAGCGTTTTTAATTAAACTTACTGTCTCTCTCCACAAAGAGAAAACAGCATAAGTCCTGAATTATCCCTCTAAAACGCCAGTTTTGGAGGGATTTTTATTTATAAAAAAGAATAATACTGACTTATTTCGCCGACATTAGCGTGTTTTCACCCTCACCCCAACCCTCTCCCTCAGGGAGAGTGAGGGCGCGAATAAAAAAGCGATAACCGCGTCAGTTCTAAAATAGTTAAGAGGTTATTATGAAGCGGAGTGTCTTACACATGGGCTTACTCGCTGCATTATTAAGCATGACAACCGTGAGTCATGCCAAAGTTAATTATGACTTAAAAAATCCGCAACAGGTCGCTACTATTGGTCAACAAGGCATCAGTAACACCTTGCTTGATGTGATGTACAAAGTGTCGATTGCCAAAAAACCTGAATTGACCCGCGGCGATGTTTTAACGGCTTTAATAGAAAACCAACTCATTGGCCAATATGCGGCTAAACGTTTTGGAGCAGCCAAACTTATCGAAAATAATAAAGTGGTTTTTCCGCCCGAAATTGTTGCCGAACAAGATTTTAGAGCAGTGATTCAAGTTGCTTTTGATAAGGAATTGGCCGAAGCACGTAAAAAACTCGGCGGTAGTTTAGACAAAAACATTAGTCAAGAGCAAAACATCAAGGCTACTGAATGGGATGGATTTTTACCCTCTAAAAATGTGTTGCAACTTGAAATCAAACTCAATGAAGCAGGACGCGCTGCCGCCCAAAAACGGACTCTATTAAACTATAAATTTGATGATAAACATCAAGGCAGTATTAGTTTATGGGATGTTTATCAACGGCAAAATGTGCAAGGTCGTAACGAAATTCATAACCGTAATAGTGAGTTTGTGCAACAACAAGCCCGCGAAATTGTTGTCCATCGCTTTATAGATTATTGGGTAGCCACTCAATCTGGTTTAAAAGCACAAGACGTGAGCGATATTAAACAAGCCTTAGTCTATAAAAGTTACCATGATGGTTTTGCGACACTCATCGGGATTGCTGCCGATATCCATGATGATGTGCATTACTTAAAAGACTTAGCCAAAAAAGTGACACCTGCCGAGATTAAAGCCTATTATCAACATCATAAAGACGACTTTAAACGTATAGAGCGTGTTAAAGCACAACATATTACCCTTGCTGATGAAAAAACCGCTAACTTAGTCAGTGAGCAACTCAAAAAAGGCACAAATTTCAACCAACTGGCTAAACAGTATTCGATTGCAATGGATAAAACGACAGGTGGCGATTTGGGTTGGGTGGTTCACAACACCAAAAACCCGACATGGCTTAATAGTTTAGCTTTTGTACAAACGGTCAATGTGCCATCACGGCCCGTCAGAACCCCTAATGGCCAATGGGAAATTTTGCTCATCACTGCCAAAGAAGAAGGTTATCAACCACTCAATAGTGAAAGTGTGCGTTATTTGGCCTCACAAACGATAGCTCGACAAAAAATGGTCGCCGAATATCAAAAAATTCGCCGTACTTTAATTAGTCAGGCAACTATCCGTATTACGCCTACACTTAAAAAAGAGATGGTTAATTTAGAAAAAGAAGTGTTGATTGCTAAACCGAGTGACGAAGACCATCATAATCATTAATAGTTTTCCCTCACCCCAACCCTCTCCCACAGGGAGAGGGAGTTAAAGAACGAACTTGTAAGCCTAAAAAAATAAAAGAGGTGTATCATGAAAAAACCGATTATCGGCTTTAGCATTGCCGTTGTTGCCCTTGCTGGCTTAGCTTTTGTTGGACAAAATTTGTTTGTTGATGACAATCAAAAACCGTCATTTAATGCTATGTCTGAGCAAAACAACGACTCCTCTCTTGCGCCTACGCTTAATTCCACACAAGCCCCTGTTGATATTAGCGAACCACCTGCACCTAAATTAACAGGCACCGACAGCCCTTTATTACCTATGCCTACCAGCACTGTTGATGCCGCCAAGTCGATGGCCGATGCGGTGAAAAATGGCGACCCAAGAACGCCACCAATTAACCGTGACCCTGTACAGCAAGAGCAAGCCACAGCCGAAGAACTCGCAGACCCTAAATTGTATGCTCAATATGAAGCAAGGCAAAATATGCGTTTGTACAAAGGTTATATTCAAGCCGCAGAGGTAGAAATTCCACGTTTACAGCAAGATATTGCCAAAGCTAAAGCGGCTGGTTTAAAACCTGAGCAAATTGCCGAGGGTGAAGAAAAACTACGCCGTATTCAACAAATGCGTGACCAATTAGCCAGTCAGCATCCTGAATTGGTACAACGCTAGAATCAGAATTTACGCACGTTTTGCACTCTCACCCCAACCCTCTCCCTGAGGGAGAGGGAGGAGCGGAGTCGAAGGATTGAGACCTTACTGACGGATAATTTTAACTTTTTCGATTTGAGTATTAGTCACTACTACGACTTCAAATGTCAATGAGTCCTTAATCACACGCTCGCCTTGTTGCGGAAAATGCTCAAACTCTGCCAGCAAAAAACCTGCCAAAGTCGAATATTGATTGTTTTCATCAACAATATCATAATCTAACAAATGCGAAATGCGCCGTGAGTCTATCCAACCATCCACCAACCATGAGCCATCCGCTTGCTCCAAAATACTTGAGTCTTCAACTTCATCAGGAAACTCACCCGCAATTACCTCTAAAATATCCAAAGGTGTAGCAATCCCTTCAATTGAGCCATACTCATCTAGCACAATCGCCATTTGCAAAGAGGATTCACGCAATTGCTTCATCACTCTTAACACTTTGACATTTTCATGTACGATTAAAGGTCGTTGTACAGAACGTTCAATATCAATTGCGCCATCAGCCAATAAGTCGCGCAAAATATCTTTACTTGAGGCAACACCGATAAAATCGTCTAGGCTGCCACGACCAATAGGCAGTCGTGAGTGCTTGATATTTTTAATTTGCTCACGCAATACCTCAACATCAGACTCTATATCTAGCCAATCAATATCTGGTCGTGGGGTCATAATTGATTTAATGGGTCGCTCTGCCAATGTTAATACACCTTGAATCATTTCTTTCTCTTCGGGAGCAAATACTTGACTCTCAGCCGCTTTCTCAGCAATCACATCTGCTGTTTCGCCCAAACTTAAACCCTGACGTTTACCACCTAATAAACTCAATACTGCATCCGCAGTACGTTCGCGCAAATCGGATGTAGAAATCATTTGCTCCCGATTACGGCGTACCGCTTGATTAAAAGCCTCGACCAGAATCGAAAAACCGATTGCAGCATACAAATAACCTTTAGGAATGTGATAACCCAAGCCCTCTACTAATAGTGAAAAGCCAATCATCATTAAAAAGCCTAAACATAAAATAATAACATTGGGGTGCCGAGTAACAAAAGCCATCAGTGGCTTAGAAGCCAACATCATAATCACCACAGCAACCACTACAGCAATCACCATGACTGATAACTCGTCAACCATCCCCACTGCCGTAATAATACTATCTAAAGAGAAGACAGCATCTAATACCACAATTTGTGCAATCACAACCCAAAATACGGCGTGTTCAACTTTGGTTTCGCGATGAGCAATATGCCCTCCTAAGCGTTCATGCAGCTCCAATGTGCCTTTAAAGAGCAAAAACAAACCACCAAACAATAAAATTAAATCTCGCCCCGAAAACGCAAAGTCAAATACAGTGATAAAAGGTTCAGTGAGAGTAACAATCCACGCTATTGAAGCCAATAACACTAAACGCATCACTAAAGCCAAAGATAAACCTATCATGCGTGCTTTGTTACGTTGATGCGGCGGGAGCTTTTCGGCCAAAATCGCAATAAACACCAAGTTATCTAAACCTAAGACTATTTCTAGCAAAACCAAGGTTGCCAGCCCTGCCCATGCAGCAGGGTCATTCATCCATTCAAAAAACATGATTGTTTACCAAAGACGTAGGCTTTAGAGCAGCCTGAAAATTGATTAAGAAAGACGAAGCGAGAAATGATTATTTGACATCGAAGAGGGTCAGATGTTGGTGCAGAACAACAGGAAGTTGACATAAAAAAAGGTAAAGAATTTAAGGGACTCAATAATAACTGAAAAATGAGGTTTATACAGCTATAGAAACTTTTGCTTATAATTATTGTTCATTGTGCAATTGCTCAGCAAAACGCCATGTACGAATGATTTGTAAAACTTCCATTTTATCGCGCATGGTTTTAGAAAATGGCTGAAATGGCTCGGCCAAACGTACCGAACGGCGCGCTGCTTCATCTAACACATAATGTCCCGATGAAGAGCGTACTTGTATGTCCTTCACTTTACCATTAGGCAAAATAACCACCAATAAGCGCACTTCACCTTGCAAACGGCGTTGTTTGGCCAATTGTGGGTAATGCTGATTACCCATTTGCTCCACTCGTTGCCGAAAATGGTCTATATAAGCTGCCGCATAATCTTCACGCGCTGAGACACTAGACACAGTATGTACTTTGGGCTTTTTGGCATAGGCTTGACGCTTTTCGGCCAAACGCGCTTCTAAACTGGCAATAGCGGCGGTTTGTGCTGACATTTGCACCAAACCATCATCGGCAAATTCATCGGGCTGAGCTTTTTTGTGTTGGCTAGGCGCGATTTTTTGCACAGAAAAGCGATGAGTAATAATTAAACGGTGTTCGGCTTGTTCTGGCGGCGGTTTAAATGCCATTTGGTCTTCGGGTTTAATTTCGTTAATTTGAGCATCGGCAAAATCGGCGGCTTGGGTAGTGGTCATTTCACTAATTTTATCTAATTGACCACTGCCCTGCTGATTGGCTTGTGCCACAAAATCGGCTTTGGGATTAGCTTGCGGACTTTTATGTAAAGCAACGGTCACTTCTATCATTTGTGCCGATGAGTTTGGCGGAGCAATAAAGGTCACGCCAAAAATAAACAAGGAATGCAGCAAAACTGCTGCAAAAACGGCATAAATTAAATGATTAGGCTGATAATGTTGCGCTGACAAAACCATGATTTTTTTATTGACTAAAAGCTAAACTGACACCATAAAACCAGTCATCATGCTGACGACCAAAAGAAGATACCATATAACGACTCATGACCCGCAATGAAAAACTATCACCTACCGCTAATCGCCAACCTAATTCGGGATAGACCGCAGACATCAAAATATTATCGACTTTATTTTCGCCCACTTCATCTTTAAAACCATCACCATCGTTATCTAATTTATCATTATCGGCGCGAACTTCTTTTTCATTTTGGCCAATATATATACCCACGCCCACATAGGGCGATAAAGGTAAATCTAAAGCCGTACGCAACCCAACAGACACCCCACCAAAAATCGGCTCTTGGGCATCGTAAGCAGACGAAATCAACAAGGTAGCATCAAGATAACCCGACGCATGGGCAACGATATTTTCAGTCTCTAAGCCCAAATACAAACCCACACCTTGAATACGCTCGGCATACATTGTGCCAATTTGTAAGGATTCAGCACTACAGCTTGCCCATAATTGACTGGCTAATAGACTACTGTAGGCTATCTGTTTGATGATGTTGCTACACATAAAACTATGCTTCCTGCTTAAATTAGCCCTTCGGCTTCGCTCAGGGAACTGGTAGTGCTGGCTGAGCGGTGTCGAAGCCTAACGCGCTTTTTTTAACAATTCCGCAGGTGGATGCGTACACTCTAATTTGCGACCAATAGCAGCTTCTAAATTAGGGATTAAAAACGCATCATCTTCACAGGCAAAACTGATACTGACACCACTTGCCCCCCCACGACCTGTTCGACCAATACGGTGTACATAATCATCGGTTTGTTCGGGCAAGGTAAAGTTAATCACATGACTGACATCATCAATATGAATACCGCGTCCTGCCACATCGGTAGCAACCAACACTTGCACGCGCCCTTCCCTAAAATTTTCTAAGGTTTTAACCCGTTTTTCTTGTGGTACTTCGCCCGATAATACCGCACAAGAAATATGATGATGTTTGAGCATTTCGGCTAAACGCCGCACTTGGTCACGCCGATTAGCAAACACAATCACACGGTCAAAAGTAGCAGACTGAATGAGATTAAATAACAAATCATATTTTTGTTCGGCACTGACAATATAAACAAGCTGCTCTACTGTTTCGTTAGTCACTTGAGCGGGTTCAATTTCGACTTTAACAGGCTGAAATAACCATTGTTCGGCCAAATTTAATACATCTTGATTAAAAGTTGCTGAGAAGAATAAAGTTTGACGATGTGTTTTAGGTGGGCAAAACCGCACAATACGTTTAATAGCAGGAATAAATCCCATGTCTAATAAACGGTCAGCTTCGTCAATGACCAACAATTCTAACATATCTAAATAAATCGCTTGCTGGTCAACAAAATCAATCAATCGGCCTGGTGTTGCCACGACAATATCGACATTATCGCTATACAATTGTTGTTTTTGTTTGTCGTAATCCATGCCACCGACTAAAGTAACGATACGCAGTTTGGTATATTTGGTCAGTTGCTCGGCATCTTTGGCAATTTGTAAGGCCAATTCGCGGGTTGGGGCTAAAATTAACGCCCGCGTCTCGCCTACGTATCGCTCCGCCGCAGGGGGATTTTTTAATAAGTCGTTGATAATGGTAATTAAAAAAGCCGCCGTTTTGCCCGTCCCTGTTTGAGCGCGACCAATCGCGTCATGGCCAGCAAGGGTAAAATGTAAAACTTGGGCTTGAATAGGCGTACTATGGCTAAAGCCTAAGTCGGCAATTGCCCGTTGCAACAACGGGCTGAGTTTGAATTGTTCAAAAGTAGGTAATATATCGGTCATCTTGTCAAAAAGTGTCTGGCATCGGCTGCCGTTCGTTTAGGGTCTTCTTCCATTGGGATATGCCCTAAATCATCATAAGTAATCAACTTAGAATGGGCAATATCGCGTTGGAAATGATAGCCATGTTTTGGCGGAATCCACGTATCTTTTGCTCCCCACATAATTAAGGTGGGAGTACGAATCAACTTAATATCAGGTGAATCGTTGAAGATACCGCGCATCATATCAGCGATTGCGGCACGTGTCCCTTCTCTACGCAACAAATCGTGATAACGGCGTATTGTTCCTTGTGGAATACGGCTGGTATCACCATAAACGGAGCGTACACTCTGAATAATAAAGGGTAAAGGGGCAACATATTGTGTAAAGTGACGAATCCCTCGACCACGCATCAATAATACAGGCAAAGGCGTAGGCATTGAATAACCCGCACTATCAATCAAAATCATTTTTTTGACTTTAGTTGGATAATGCAAGGTATAGTTCCATGACAAATACCCGCCCAAAGAATTACCTGCCAAATTAAAACGCGTTAGGCCAAGTTTTTCGGCCACCGCATTGATAAAATGCACAACAGTATTGGGCGTAGTTTTGCCATGTGGCAAAGGCCCAGTAATAGCAAACGGAGGAACATCAATCGCAATCACCCGAAATTGGTCACTCAACTGCTCACGCCAACCATCCCATGTATCTGCCGAAGCGGAAAAACCATGCAACAACAACAATGGCTCACCCTGTCCACTTTCCTTAATCCGAACATCAACACCTTGTACATGTAAATAATACGCATCATCACTATAACGTGCTTTTAGTTTACTAACAGCAATATCACCAATACCCAAAAAATGTTTGGCTTGTTTGTAGGCGGCTAAGACCATGTTGACCCTCTTGGACTATCGTACTCATTAGAACTGACAATACGCCATTAATGACTGTTTTGTTATGGCTAAATTGCCTGTGTTTTTGGGACAGGAAACACCAAATTAAAATCAGTGACTTTAAAACAAGCCAACACACGGCCTTGAGTAAAATCAGGAAAATAGCGTTTATCAACATGTGCCTCTTGCAACAAAGCAGGTTTTATATGCCCTTGTGCCTCTAGAGGAAAGAAAAAACGCTGCCCTTGCCAATCTTGCGCCAAAGTGCGTAATTTAGTTGGTGCAAGCCTTGTATTAACAGGAACACGCAACAAATGATGACTAAAATGAAGTTTAGCAATCGTTTCGCCTGACTCGGTAGTCATTTGAAGCGTATCTTGGTTATCAGTGCCGTATTTTACGGCAAAATAGGCTTTTTCTTTGGGAATACCCCAGTTACGCTGACCATTATCAATCGAATCTTGAGTCGAAACATAAATTTTAGAAATGGAATGATGACGCTGTTGGCCAAATTTTAGCGAGCCACCCACATATAACAATTCATGGTATGGCCCTACATCAGAGGATTGATAGTCAGCAAAAGCAATATATGCCAATCGTCCACGTCTAGATGACTTTAATTTTGGGTCAATAAAACTTTCATTATCAAGTACGTGCTTGGGTAATTGAACTACAATAAGATAACCTTGACCTGTTAGCTGCCATGGGGCAGGTGCAATTTTTGTCGTCATATTTACGCGCTCTTAAAATTAAATATACCCAAGAGTAATCTGCTTTAAGCAAAACAAGCACTGTGTTTTACGGTCAATCAACAATTTTTGGCCAAAAAAAACGACTCATAAAGAGTCGTTTTTTGAAATCAGACCGATTGACGATTAGTCAATGGTGCGAACTTCTTCTGCTTGAAAGCCTTTTTGGCCTTTAACAACAGTAAATTCAACTTTTTGGCCGTCACGCAAAGAGCGGTGACCGTCGCCTAAAATAGCGCGGAAATGTACGAATACATCTTCGCCGGCTTGACGTTGAATAAAACCAAAACCTTTAGAATCGTTAAACCACTTAACGGTACCTTGTTCACGATTAGACATATCTATCTCACTTGTGTTACTTAAACTGAAAAAAGCACGCTTAAGGCGCGTACTGAGGCCGCTACACACACACATCAAAGCAGAATAACTTTTGAAAAGCGTTTCTACTTCTAAATACAACAACGGCCAAACATCAGCGAACATCAGGTGACACAGTTGGAGCTTTCACGACAGGCTGATTAGACACCCTTTTTTGCTTGGTAGCAATCAAAATTTAATGTTTTATTGTGCCTGTTAACAAAGGCATCGGGCAAGACAGCAAAGCTGCCAAGACTCTAAGCAGCTCGTACTCGGCGCGATGCAACACCCCATCACTTTGAATGGTAGCGGCGGCCAAATCAATAATCTGATTTTTTCCTTTTAAATTCAAATAACTAAGCTGTCTGAATACCTTTTCTAAGTTTTTTAAATGGCATTGTTCGGGATTGGGCATTGGTGGAACTGAGGCAAAATGCGTTTGCAATAACTGCTGATACATGGCTGGCCATTGTTGCATGGGGTGTGCGCTATATTGTAATAAAGTGCTAATCAGTTGCGCGCATGGTTGGGCAAGTTCAGTCAAAGGATGATGTTTAAAAACAATCGGGGGCTTTTGTAGTTGCTGTTCTATCAATTTTAACAAGGCAAACTCAAATACCGACAAATGCTGATTAAACCACACCAAACGCCGTAACTCGACCAAAAAGGCTTGACCCTCGGCATCTGATAAATTGGCCAAACGCGGCAGAGCTAATTCAACGATAGGTAAAGCCAAACGTCTATCGGCACACGCTAAGGCGTGTTGTAATTGCGCGACCCAATGTATAAACGCTGTTTGTTGGCAAAAAAATGATTCCAAAGTGGACAAAGATGCCTGTTGCTCTTGAGCAATCAAGGCAAATAATACCGCTTTTGCGCCTGTTGTAGTTTGTAGGGCGCGTGACACATCAACCGATAAAGATTGATACAAATACTGTGCAGACTGTAAATCTGCCCAATCTAACTCTCTCATTTTATTAACTAAAGGGGCATTAAAAATAATATCTTGTTTTGCATCTAGACTCTTAATCACATCAGCCTCGTCTGATATATCTTGTACCAACAGGGGACTAGAAAAAGCCATGACATTTGCGGCAGACAATGACGCAGCAACGTTGATATGTGCTTGTTTGGCTTTAGGCTGATATTTCATACGCAACAAAAACTGGGGGGCAATGGCCTTAATACGTTGCTCTAAGGGCGGATGTGAACTAAACCACTGACTAAAAACCAAACTATCGCCAAAACACATATGACTGATTTGCTCGGCGTGCCAATTATTTAATTGTGAACCTTGTTGACCAATTTTGTATAACGCACCTGCAAGCGCATCGGGATTGCGCGTAAACTGAATACTGGCAGCATCGGCCAAGTTTTCACGCTCACGCGAGATAGCGGCTTTAATCAAACGACCGATGAGCAACCCCATATAACCCACAAGATACATTCCCAAACCGAACGGCCAAAAAATCGTATATTTTTTAAGCCTCCTATGTGTTGTTGGTGAACGCATCAAAAATGCACCGACTTGTCCCACCGCCAACATACCAGCCAACAATGACAACATATAAGTATTTAAACGCATATCGCCATTTAAGATATGGCTAAACTCATGCCCCATAACCGCTTGTAATTCATCACGATTTAAATGGTTCAATGCGCCCTGCGTGACAATTAACACGCTATCTTGAGGGTAATAACCCGCAACAAAGGCATTGATAGACTGCTCACGCTCTAAAATATATAAAGCAGGAACAGTCACTCCCGAAGCAATGGCCATTTCTTCACAGACGTTAATAAATTGGCGTTGACTACTGTCTGTTGTGGCGAAATTAACCGCCTGTGCGCCAACCATCTTGGCAACAGCTTTGCCACCTGTACGCAACAAAAACCATTCTAAAGCACTACCACCAGCCACTAGCCACAATGTTCCCCATAAGGCTTGTTTTGACCAACCATGCCAAAACCATGTACCCTCACCTGTATCATAAGTAGTGACTACCGCAACCAAATATAATAAGACATTGACTCCAATAAAAATTACCAACACCGCCAGTACAAAATAAATCAATAAGCGTGAGGTCGCCTGTTTGGCTTGTTGTTGACGGCTAAAAAAATCCACAATCATTCAGCTTATTTAAAAGAAATACGCACAGGTTCTTTGGCTTCGACATTGGCAATCTCCAAAGGCAAAGCCGCCTGAAAGTTGGTAAAATTGGCCACAATATTATTAGGAAACTTCTCACGCTCAATGTTGTATACCATCACCGCATCATTAAAGGCTTGACGCGCAAAACCGACTCGATTTTCGGTGGTTTTTAATTCTTCCATTAAGTTTTGAATCGTGCTGTTGGCTTTAATATCGGGATAGGCTTCGGACAGTACCATTAACTTACCCAAAGCAGCAGTTAACACCCCTTCTGCTTGAGATAATTGGTTCATAGCTTCGACACTATCTACATTTTTGGCTGCCACTTGTTCGGCAGTAATCGCTTGATTACGTGCCGCAATCACTTTAGTTAAAGTGTCTTTTTCGTGAGATAAATAGGCTTTTACCGCTTCAACCAAATTAGGAATCAATTCATAACGGCGTTGTAATTGCACATCAATTTGAGCAAACGCATTTTTAAAATGATTACGCAAGGCAATCAAACTGTTATAAACACTGACCGCATAAAAAGCGGCAAGCACCACAAAAACTAAAACGACAAGACCAAACATGATAAAACTCCTTGCTTAGGACTTACGCGGCTATCGCTGACTTGCTCACTAAACAATCGTTTTTAATGGTTTTTAGTTCACAAAACGCGCTAATTTCGGTGAAATGCGTAAGTCCTGTGCTTTTTAATTATTACTTATAAAATACCTAATTCATGACCTTAGCAAGTTTTCTTAGAGAGTCAACGCCTTTTGTTTTTTGATTCACCTCATCGCGCAATAACAGGTACAATAGAGGCAGTTTTTGTATTTATTCTTTCGGAGTGCGTTCATGTCTGTACAACAACCCAAAGTAGGCTTTGTGTCTTTAGGTTGCCCTAAAAACTTGGTCGATTCAGAGCGCATTCTGACCCAACTACGCACCGAAGGTTATCAAATTTCTGCCGACTATCAGGGTGCAGACTTGGTAGTGGTCAATACCTGTGGCTTTATTGAATCGGCAGTACAAGAATCTTTGGACGCGATTGGTGAAGCCCTTGCCGAAAACGGCAAAGTGATTGTGACAGGTTGTTTGGGCATTAAAGAAGGTCAAATTCGGGATGTACACCCGAGCGTATTAAAAGTCACTGGCCCTCATGCCTATGAAGAAGTCATGGAGAGTGTGCATCAATATTTGCCGCCCAAAGCCGAGCATAACCCGTTTATTGATTTAGTTCCTGCACAGGGCATTAAACTCACGCCTAAGCATTATGCTTATGTCAAAATTTCCGAAGGCTGTAATCATCGTTGTACTTTTTGCATTATCCCGTCCATGCGTGGTGATTTGGTGTCGCGCCCTATTGGTTCGGTGATGAGTGAAGCCGAGCGTTTAGTAAAATCGGGCGTTAAAGAATTATTGGTGATTTCGCAAGACACCTCTGCTTATGGTGTTGATTTAAAATACAAACTTGATTTTTGGAATGGTCAGCCCATCAAAACCCGTATGCAGGAATTGTGTGAAGCAATGGGAACATTAGGGGCTTGGGTGCGTTTGCATTATGTGTATCCGTATCCTCATGTCGATAACGTGATTCCATTGATGGCCGCAGGTAAAATTTTGCCGTATTTGGATATTCCCTTTCAACACGCCAGCCCGCGTATTTTAAAACTCATGAAACGCCCTGCTCACAGCGAAAACACCTTAGAACGCATTAAACAATGGCGCGAAATTTGCCCCGACTTGGTGTTACGCTCTACTTTTGTGGTCGGTTTTCCAAGCGAAACCGAAGAAGATTTTGAAATGCTATTAGATTGGCTACGCGAAGCACAACTCGACCGCGTAGGCTGCTTTAAGTATTCTGCGGTTGATGGTGCAGCTGCTAATGAGATAGAAAACCCTGTGCCAGAAGACGTAAAAGAAAGTCGTTGGCAACGGTTTATGGAAGTGCAACAAGAAATTTCTGCGGCACGTTTGCAGCTTAAAATTGGCAAAATTATCCAAGTGTTGATTGATGATATTGACGAAGAAGAAGGCGTAGCGATTGCACGTTCTGCGGCTGATGCACCAGAAATTGACGGTAATGTTTATATTGAAGGTGAAGGCGCGGCTAATTTAAAAATTGGTGACTTTGCCACCGTAACCATCATTGATGCTGATGATTATGATTTATATGCTGAATTAGTTTGATGTTTAGAGATTGGCATTATGGATAAAATTTTTTTTGTTGCCTTTTTATACTTAACGGCAGCTAGCTCACTTTTTGGCGGCTTACTTGGCATCTACGGAAAATATGATTATGCGTTTAATTATCAACAGGGATTAATGACGCTCGTTCAAAAAGAGCCTAACAAGTTCGATATTTTTAGAGACGATGAGTTAATCATTATGCCTGTCATTTACGAAACACCTTCTGGCAATATATCAGTACCCCAAAAGTATGTTAGGGGGCATGAAGCAAAACAGATGAATGCTGGCACTAAAATTCCGCTGTTTTTTTCTACAGAAGACCCCACAAGAACTCATCGTGCAGGTGAAGACCCCGAAGGAGAGCCAGTATTGATTATTGTCAGTATTTTTGTCTTTTTCGCCGCTCGCTATGGACACAAACGACTACGCGAAGATTATGATAATGCTTAGATAATCGCGTCTCAGAAGAGTTTTGTAGGGTGCGCATGGCGGCGCACCACATGAAGTGATAATCAAGCATGGTGCGTGGTACGCACCCTACAAAATTATCATTTAACTAATCCTTATAAAAATTAAGGTTTTAAATAATAGGATATTGTTATGCGTAAATTACGTTTTTTAGGTGCTGCCCAAGAAGTGACTGGCTCTTGTTATCTTTTAGAAAATGCAGGCCATCGTATTTTATTAGATTGTGGTATTCATCAAGGCGGTGATGCCATTGATAGAATCACCAAAGAAGAATTTAAGTTTGTCCCCTCACAAATTGATGCCGTTATTTTATCTCATGCTCATTTAGACCATTCGGGTTTACTACCCAAATTAGTACACGATGGTTTTAAGGGCGCAATTTACTGTACTTATGGCACACAACAATTACTCAAAATTTTGCTTGAAGATGCGGTACATATTTATTTAAAAGATTTAGAATATGAAAATCTACGCCGCGAACGCTCAGGAAAAAAGGCATTAACCCCGCAATATACGCTTGATGATGTGCAACATGTGTTGCGTTTATGCCAAGGGCAAGATTACGCTCACGCCACAACATTTTTGCAGCACTTTACGCTCACTTTTCACGATGCAGGTCATATTTTAGGCTCATCTATTGTTGAGTTAGCGATTAAAGATGAAGTGGATAGCAAAACTTTGGTGTTTTCGGGTGATTTGGGCAATCCAGATACTTCGTTAATGCGTAACTTTGATTTTGTCGATAAAGCCGATGTGGTGCTGATGGAGTCAACCTATGGCAATCGTGACCATCGTTGTTTTGATGAAACCTTAGACGAGTTTAAAGCGATATTACAACAAGCCGAAGCCGATGGCGGCAATATCTTGATTCCTGCTTTTGCCGTAGGCAGAACCCAAGAACTGTTATTTCATTTAGGAAAAATGTACCACGAAGGCTTACTTGAGCATTGGCATGTGTTTTTAGATAGTCCAATGGCCAAAGCGGTGACCGATGTTTATTCTAAAGCTATTCGTCAATTAGATGCCCAAGATGTGGCGTTAATTCGCGCTCAACAGGATGACGATTTAGCCTCATTTTTACCCAATCTTACCATTAGTGAAAGTGTAGAAGATTCGGCTGCCATTAACCAAATAAAAAAAGGGGCAATTATTATTGCAGGCAGTGGTATGTGTACAGGCGGACGGATTCGTCATCATTTTAAACATCGTTTATGGCACAGTAATACGCATGTGGTATTTGTTGGCTTTCAGGCGCGAGGAACTTTGGGGCGCATTTTAGTGGATGGTGTTAAACGTATTAAATTATTTGGCCAACCGATTATGGTTAAGGCACACATTCATACTTTGGGTGGATTTTCGGCTCATGCAGGGCAAAAAGAATTATTGGCTTGGGCAAGTCATTTTCAACCACAACCACGTTTTTATTTGGTGCATGGCGAACCTAAAGCGATGGAAGTATTAAGTGATGCTTTGGCGCAAAAGCATCGAATTAGTGCCGAAATTCCTGCACAATTTTCACAAATTTTGTTTTAAATTAAAATAAACAGGACTCAGAAATCCCCCTAAGCTCTTTTAACAAAGAGGCTTCGACTCCGCTCAGCCAGCGCAAAAAAGCTCACTGAGCGGAGTCGAAGGGATAGGTTTAAGCAAACGTCAACAAGCCCTATAGTTGCTTTTCCATCTTTTTAGAATTAGGGACGGCAATACCTTCACGCTTTCCCGAAAAAGTTTTGGTTTTAGTGACAACTAGGCCAAGACTGCTATACAGTTTTTCGGCTCTAGGATTAGTATCTGCTACATCCAAAGCAAAAATACGATAGCCTCGTTGTTTAGCGGTTGCCAATTGTGACTCAATCAATGCACGGCCAATACCTTGACCACGTAATGTGGCCAAAACACCAAAATTGGCTAAATACAATTCGTCTTTTTTAGGTTTTTTCATCACGCTGCTAATATGACTTGAGCGCAACAACGCACTTGCCACACCAAAACCATAAAATAAGCACATATTAAGTGCCGTGCCTAATAACAATTTATCGTATTGTTTGCCATCATAAAAACAGCCCGTTGCTACCACTTCGCCATTTTTTACCGCTACCGTGACGTTGTTATAACCACAAAAGCCACGTCCCGAATTAAACTCATAAGCAATATAATCTTGTGCTGTGTGCTGATTATTTTGGTAAATAAAGTCATACAGTTCAGGCCCTGCACTATAAATCAAGGCTGCCACATTCACTTTATCAGTTTTTTTAGCGTTTCTAATTTCCATATTTTTCTCACCATTTTAGAAGTCAATCATCGAATTAGTGCCGAAACTCCTGCACAGTTTTCACAAATTTTGTTTTAACAAATAGAGGCAACCACAAGCCCCTATTCAACACACTAAACCAAAGGCTTAACCTCATCACGAAGGTATTGCACTAATTTTGGCCACGCTATCGTATACGGAACAGGATTAGCAAACCAAAAATTCTTATTTTTTTCGGGGGCTAAATTAATAGTAAGCTGTTCAAAACTAGGATTGTTTGCTAATCGGGCAATGATTAAGGCGTATGGCATATATTTATGGTGGTGTACATACTGACATATTTTTTCATCGACATTGCCATTTAACAAAGCATCCATTCCTTTTAGGTTTTGTGCGGCATTGGCCCATTTTAAAACAGACTCTTCTAACATTAAAAATAATTGTTCAAAACCCTCCCAGCTATTAAGGATAACTACGTCTTTTTTACTTAAAATTATGGGGATGTTTAATATTATGCCGTTGTGAGAGTATTTAATTTCAGACGCTATCATGATAGGTTTGATATAACTCTCGAGTGGACGTAAGCATAAGTAAAAATACACTCTAAATTCACCATCTCCTCCACCCAGACAACTAAAGCTAATTTCTTGATGGCCAAAAGCGGTTTGTCGGATATAGCTTATGTCAAGTTCTTCTCCATCCTCATTGATAGTATTTCTATTTATCCTAAAACCATTCAGTCCCAATAGCTCATTTGCTCTTGCCATTAATAGTTGATGAAGTTCTGTATGGGTTTGTGGAAAGCCGTGTTGATAGTCCTCCCCCTCTAAAATGGGTAGCCAATATTTAGCACTGCGCTCTGGTGATATGGAACCATCAGGCAATAATACCAATGCTATTTCTTCGTCAACCAACACCAAATGATGTTCTAGGGCTATTGTGAGTAAAATTTTGACAATACTGTGCCAATAGTCTCTTGGTAGCTCAACACAAAAAGCCGCTGTATCCATGCCTTTTATCTCTGCTTCAAGATATTTTAAATGACGTAAAGCTTTTGGAGGGACAGGATTGGTTTGAATATACTTTTCAACATCAGCCGCAAAAGCTAATAATTTTTGACTGACAGGCGAAGAGATAGCTTGCTCAGACAGTGTAAAAGCCATCTCTAGCCCTTCTACAAAGTTCTTAGGCGAGCCATAAACATCAGCATCCCAAATAATGACATTATGATTGGTTGGCATTTTTACTCCTTTTAAAAATGGATTTTATTATTTATAAACTAACGTAAACAATCAGGTTGAATCAAGCCATTCACCGCCTGTATTTCACTATCACTCAACAACAATGTTAAATCCAGCCCTAATAATACTGCACTGTGTTTAACAAGGTGCGCCCACGTAATACCATTGGCATATAACATACCAAAGACATCTAAAGTGCCACCGCGATTTTTGTAGCCTACAAAACAACTTTGGCCATAACCTGTATCTAAACGGCGTAATACGCCTGTCATTATTTCGGGACGAGTATGACAAACAAATAAACGCTTTTGAACATAAGGAATACACGCCGCCAAGCCCTCATCACCTAATACATAACTTGCTTCTTGTGCATCACGCGCTATCCGCAAACGTGCAGGTTCAATAATAGCAACCACCGACACCGACACACCTTGTTTTTGCAAACATTGTGCGGCTCGTTGTACTGCTTGTAATTGATACGCACCTATTGCTAATAATTGAATTTGCGCTTGTGACTCATGACTTAAAGTGATTGCGCCTTGTGTGGCGGCTAACTGTGCTTGTGTGGCATCACACACCACAGGCACTACATTTTTGGCAGCAACCACAGTGGCAATACGGCCACGCTGTTGATACAACTGAGCTAACTGGGCAATGGCAGTATTGGCATCACACGGAAAAAAGACAGGCGCAACATCGCTCATTTCGCCTAACCATGCTTCGCTGAGTGTTGGGTCTTGGTGCGATTGTTCGTTTTTACCATTTTCCCATGTGTGTGAAGTGACAACAATTGGTACGCTTAACCATTGCGGCACACGCCCTGTTTCGCTCAAATGACGGGCAAAAATCGCTTCTTGACGCATTGCACCTAACATTTTGACCGCAAAAGCCTCATAACTGACCGCGATATTTAAACCTTGTTTGTTGGCTAATACTGCCGACACCACTGCCTCTTCATTAAGGGCGGTAATTACCCCACCCTCCACCGCTTCGGCACTATCTAACTCCACATCTAACACCCGATGTTTAATACGGTCTAAAGTCAAATTCATGCGATTGCTACGCATTTCATCAGGGTTAGCCACGCGCACCCGCAAATTAGAGTTAGCCGCCACCAAATCACTAAAATAACGGTCAATGGCTACCATTGGCGCAAGCTGTTGCCCCACTTGTGCCATATTTAATGTCGGTTGCAAGGCAGCAGGCGGCTGTGGATAACGTAACACATGATATTTTTCGGCGATACGCTGACTAAAACTATGGTTGTTTAAGGTACTAATCGCCCAATCTAATTTTTCTTTGGCAACATATAAAGGCGCGCAACCTGCATTAAATAAATCTCGTGCCGCCGTGTCATGGGCAGGACTTTGGGCGATAGGTAAATTATGTGCTGCGTTAGTATTTGCATTAACAAAGCCAAAACCTTTGACCGTTTCGGCAATCGCATAAGGCAACAAGACAGGATAACTGGCTTTGCCTTGAGCAATCTCTTGATGTTGCTGGCTTAAGTTTTGTGCCATGCTAATAATTGCCCATGCAAAAGCCGCAGGGTCTCGACCATTAATTTCGATGGGGGCAAAACCATTCAGTTTTAAATGTTCTTTAAACCAATATACGCCGCCCGATTGTGACATAGTGCTACGTTGGTCAATACGCCGACCATTGGCAATCATAATGGGCATCACTAAGCCCGTATCCTCACCTCGCCAAAAGCGCGGAGTCCAATCACTGCCACGCTGTTCTTCAAACGCGCCATCACTCAAAAACGCGACTAACTCTTGCTTGGGTAAGGGCATATGCACATATTGCAACTCGGCAAAACCTAAATAACCGCCCTCGATAATCCCCCCTGCTGTGTAAGCATTGACATGACTCCCTAGCGGTACTTGTGGACGACCATCTTGACCCACGGTATAACTATAAAAATCTTGGACTAATTGACTCAAACCCGCATCACTTAAAGGATAACGTGCCGCTTGTTCGTGTTCTAAATTATTTAATAACACATTCACCGCATCTATTGCCGCGACACAATGCCCTTGCCCCATCATCCATGCTCGGGTTTTACCTGTTAAAGCATTGGCCAACATATAACCCACATAGGCAGGCACCATATTTAATGCCCCACCTGTGTGACCTTCGGGATTTTCTTTAAAATCTGAGGCTTGCAGTGGTCGACCATCCAAATAGACATTTTTGCTGTAGGTCATCTGCACCGTGAGCCACATCGCCATATTGCACACATAATCAGCCGCAGCCAATAAGCGTAATGCGTGTTGGCGCGAGCATAAGCCTTGACGTTCTAGGTCAGCCAATAAATCAATTATCCGTTGTTGTGTGACAGTGTCATGGCGAATTACGCCTTGTCCTGCTGCCCATTGTTCAAAGTCGATATTCATATTAAATCAATTCCTAAGTCGCTGATATTTTAGATTTTGTGATGTACGATATACTGATACTATTTAGCATAGGTAAAATACAATAACCGTAGATTATTACGCACTACACACACTAAATGAGATAAATAACCGAGTACAAACTATGCCCCTAAAAGTTTTTAGACTGCTAAGTATTATTGAAGGCTTATCGTTACTGTTTTTACTTTTTGTCGCCATGCCTGCCAAATATCAGTTTAACATCACAGGTATTGTGCCAATCGCAGGCATGACTCACGGTTGTTTGTGGCTGAGTTATGTTGTTCTATCGTTAGCGGTTAGTCATCAACAAAAATGGTCAGTAGGCTTTTGGTTGGCCGCTTTAGGCGCATCGGTTGTGCCTTTTGCTTGTTTTGTCCTCGACAGAAAACTCAAATCCATGACCGTCACTCATTAGGATAACCATAACATGACAAGCATGTCGTGGCACAAATTACTCAGTGCTAATCGTTTAGGGAGTCGCAAACCCCATGACGAAAGCTCGCGCAGCCCCTTTCATAAAGACTATGACCGTATTGTATTTTCGGGCGGATTTAGGCGTTTAAACCGAAAAACCCAAGTACATCCTCTGGCACAACATGATGCGGTACATACACGACTGACCCACAGTTTAGAAGTATCTTGTGTTGGGCGCAGCTTGGGTATGTTGGCTGCCGAAAAAATTATTGAGCAATTACCCCATTGGGTATCTCCTGCCGATATGGGTGCAATTATTCAGGCTGCTTGTTTAGCGCATGATATTGGTAATCCGCCGTTTGGTCATGCGGGCGAATATGCGATTCGAGATTGGTTTTTATTGCCACAACAAGCGCATTTAATGGCCTTATTAGCCCCTGCTCAGTTTGCCGATTTGTGCCAGTTTGAAGGTAATGCTCAAGGTTTTAGAATTTTAACCCAACTCGAATATCATCCCAACGAAGGCGGAATGCGTTTAACTTACGCCACACTAGGCGCGTATTTAAAATATCCTTGGCTATCGCAACCGATTGCTGGCGGTGTTGCCAGTCATAAACGTGGCAAATTTGGTTGTTATCACACCGAAAAAACCTTATTAAGCACCGTTGCCGAACAATTAGGTTTAATCCAACAGGCTGATTTTAGATGGTGTCGGCATCCACTGGCTTATTTGCTCGAAGCTGCCGATGATATTTGTTATACCTTAATTGATTTAGAAGACGGTTTAGCGTTAGGGATGTTAGCTTATGAAGAAATAGAGCCGCTATTTTTACAACTCTTAGATGATTTACCGCCACCGCCCGAACTTAAACAAGATGTGCCTAATTTACAAAAAATTGCGGCTTTGCGCGGTAAAGCGATTGAAAAATTAGTCTCTGCCGTTGCAACCGCTTTTGAGCAACAACAGTCTGCCTTATTAACTGGCACGCTCAACGGTAGCTTGTTACAACACTGTCATCCTGTTTTGGCCAATGGCATTGATTTAGCCAAAGACTTAGCACGACAACGGATTTTTAATCATCCCCAAAAAGCGCAACTTGAGTTAGCCGCTTATGCCAGTTTGCATACTTTATTGACCGCTTTTGCCGAAATGACGGTAGCAACTTATAAACAACAAGCCTTGACTTTTAAGCAACAAAGACTACAACAATTATTGGGCACACATACTATTAACAGCCACGATAATTTATACTTGGGTATGATGCAGATGCTTGATTTTATTGCTAGCTTATCCGACCATCATGCTTTATCTTTAGCACAAAGTTTACAAGGCATTCAGCCTTAAAGATTGGAACAAAAACAAGCCCAGAGGCAATTATGGCTCACATTTTAATTATTGATGACTCTCCCACCGAACAAGCTGGCTTAAGCCAAATGTTACAAAAACATGGGCATATTTGCTCGTTTGCCAATACAGGCGAATTAGGTATCGCTGCTTCTAAAAAAAGTAAACCTGATTTAATTTTGATGGATGTGGTAATGCCAGAAACCAATGGTTTTCAGGCCACGCGCAAAATTACCAAAGACCCTGAAACCGCGCATATTCCTGTGATTATGGTTAGCACCAAAAGCCAAGTCACCGACCGTATGTGGGGTTTACGTCAGGGGGCAAGTGAGTATTTAACCAAACCCGTTAATGAGCCCGATTTGATAGCAGCGATTACCAAAGTATTAAGCAAATAAGCCGCGTATCCCTGCTACCCCTTGTGCGCCATGCTGTTGTGCAAGGGGAACGTCTGCTCTAGTCATTCCTCCCAAAGCATAGACAGGTAGTTTGGCTTGTTGTGTTATTTGCCCAAAATGTTGCCAGCCCATCGCAATTTGCTCTGGATGCGATAAAGTCTGTTTGACGGGCGACAAAGTAACCGCGTCTGCTCCACATAACCATGCTTGTTCAAGCTGTTGCGAGTTATGAGCAGAAACAAATAAATAATGCTTATGCAGCTTACCCAGTTGATAATCTGCTAATTTTTGATGATGTAATAACAACTCATTAAACGGCAAATGTACGCCTATTGCACTTGGAATATGGGCTAATAAATCAATATGGTGATGCAACACCAACTGTACTTGATGCTGCACACACAAAGCAGCAACAGCTTGCGCTAACGTTAAATAATCTTCTTTAGTTAAGTTTTTGGCACGCAAACAAAGCATCATGCCTGCTTGTAACCGTGGTTGTAACCATGCGATGACATCGCCACCCACCTCGTGAGCTTCGGGCGTAATATAATAAACTTCGGGCAAAACCGCCGCTTTTAAAATCGGGGTATTGGCGGCAGGAAAAGCATAATTTTTTAAATTGTTAGGCCAAACCCAAACCGTAGGCTGCCCTTCTGCACCGTGCGCTTCGCCGTCAAAAGCGGTCACTCTAAACACTTGCAAACGTACCGATTTGTCACTGTAATGATGTTCTACGGTTAATAAAGGCCGATATTGGGTGACAGTAATCGCTAATTCTTCTTGTAGCTCTCGCACCAGTGCCTGAGCAGGCGTTTCATCTGCGTCAACTTTGCCACCTGCAAATTCCCACAAACCGCCTTGATGCTTATGTAATGGCCGTTGAGCAATTAACATTTGTCCTTGTGGGTTATGAATCACGGCGGCCACGACATTAAGCATTTTATTGGTTTTCCCAAGGGTTGATTACTATTAAAGAAGGGTAATTAAAATCTTTGGCATTCCGAGTGACTAAGCGCAATTTATGATGTAGTGCGGTCGCTGCCAGTAGACTATCAATAGCAGGCAATGGCCGTCCCATGTGCGCGCATAATCGTCCCCAGTTATCGGCAACATGGCTATCTATAGGCAAAATACGCTCACCAAACCACGTTGGGAGGTCTGTTTCGAGCCAAACACGCACCCTTTCGCGCCGAACCGTATCACTAATAACTTCAATACCTTTACGAATTTCACCGAGTGTCAAAACACTGACATACAACAAGTGGTCGGGCGTTTTATCAAACCACTGTAATACGCATTGATTTGGCTCTTTGCGTACCATTTCTGACAACACATTCGTATCTAGCAAATAACTCATAACTCAAGCTCGCGTGTCGTTGAGTTATCACGCTCCATCAAGAAGTCTTGTTCTAATAACGGCGATTGGCGCATAAAATCGGCAAAACGTGGTTTGGGCTGGATTAAACGCAAATAATCACTATAAGCCAACATCACCACAGCAGGTTGACCTCGTACTGTAATATGTTGCGGTTGGTGCTGAATGGCTCTTTTAACGACTTCACTTAAATGACTTTTTGCTTCTTGTAATTGCCAAGTTGACATCATGTATCCTCATGGGTCTATCTAGTCAGACTAGACTAATCGTGAAAGATAAGAGCGTCAATAGCGATAGTATTTTGTTCTCCAAAAAACAAACTCCCACCGTAGTGGGAGTTTGTAAATCTTCTTTATAGGACTTACGCGGTTATCGCTTATTCGCTCACTAAACAATCGTTTTTCACGATTTTTAGTTCACAAAACGCGCTAATTTCGGTGAAATGCGTAAGTCCTGATTTAAAACCCTAAAAATTACTTTTTAGCGGCTTCGATAGATTTTAAAACTTCGGCTTTGGCTACGTCAGCACCTTCCCAGCCAGTCACTTTAACCCACTTACCAGGCTCTAAAGCTTTGTAAGTTTCAAAGAAATGACGGATTTGCTTAATGAGCAATTCTGGCAAGTCTGTGTACTCTTTAACATTTTTGTAAATCGGGGTTAATTTGTCATGAGGAACAGCAATCAACTTGGCATCAATACCCGACTCATCTTCCATATTTAATTTGCCAACAGGACGGCAACGAATCACCGAACCAGGTGCAACAGGATAAGGCGTTACGACTAATACGTCTAATGGATCGCCATCTTCAGACAAAGTATTGGGAATATAACCATAGTTAGCTGGGTAAAACATCGCTGTACCCATAAAACGGTCAACAAACAAGGCATCGCTGTCTTTGTCAATTTCGTATTTGATGGGGTCATGGTTAGCAGGAATTTCAATAACCACATAAATATCGTGAGGCGCGTCTTTTCCGGGAGGAATATTGTTGTAACTCATGGTTTACTCTCTGTGATGGGACTTCGGCACGCAAAGGCGCTTCAGCATGAAAACGTGGCGTATTATACGCTTGTTAAGCACGTTGCCAACAGTCCCTTGTCGCCTTTATTGCACCATCTCTTGTTCAGTAAACAAACCATCAAACAAAGCGGTTGATAAATATCGCTCACCCGTATCAGGCAAAATCACGACAATGGTTTTATCGGCATTTTCTGGTTTAGCGGCCAAACGTGCTGCTGCTGCCACCGCTGCACCACAAGAAATACCAGCCAAAATGCCTTCTTCACGCATTAAACGCCGTGCATAAGCAATCGCTTCATCATTACTAATTGTTTCTACGCCATCAACTAAGGTTAAGTCTAAATTTTTAGGAACAAAATTTGCGCCAATACCCTGAATTTTATGCGCGGCAGGCTGTAAAGTTTGACCTGCTAAACTTTGTGTAATCAAAGGTGAGGCTTCGGGTTCAACAGCAATACTTTGAATCGCTTTGCCTTGCGTGTGTTTAATATAACGAGAAACGCCTGTTAATGTACCACCCGTACCTACCCCTGCGACAAAAATATCAATTTCACCGTCGGTATCTTGCCAAATTTCGGGGCCTGTGGTTTGCTCGTGAATGGCAGGGTTAGCAGGATTTTCAAACTGTTGCGGCAAAAAATAATGCTCAGGATTGCTGGCACGAATTTCTTCGGCTTTATCCACTGCCCCTTTCATGCCTTTAGCTGCTTCGGTTAACACTAAATTTGCCCCTAAAGCCTTTAATACTTTGCGCCGTTCCAAACTCATGGAGGCGGGCATGGTGAGGGTGAGTTTATAACCTTTAGCCGCCGCCACATACGCCAAAGCAATGCCTGTATTGCCCGAAGTTGGCTCAATAATTTCCATGCCTGCTTTGAGCAAGCCATCTTTTTCGGCTTGCCAAATCATATTTGCCCCAATACGACACTTCACCGAATACGCAGGATTACGTCCTTCAATTTTGGCATAGACTTTTTTGTGTCCACCCACCACACGATTTAAACGTACTAAGGGTGTATTACCAATTGATAACGCATTATCGTCATAAACTTTTGCCATGATTGTTACCTATGATTTTTATATCGACTGCATACTGTGGCGAGTTTGTGGCAAACTTGCAACGACCTTTTTTTAATATCTTTATACCATTTTGGAAGATGAAGCATGACGCTGCTCTCGCAAGCTGCCGTTTTTTTAGGTGCGGCCTTATTGGTTGTACCATTATGTCGTCGTTTTGGCTTAGCAACGGTTTTAGGCTATTTAATCACAGGCATTTTAATTGGCCCTAATGTCTTTGACTTAGCAGGCGATGCTAATACCGTACTGCATTTTGCCGAGTTTGGCGTGGTCATGCTGTTGTTTGTGATTGGCTTAGAGCTTGAGCCTTCACGCCTGTGGGTACTCAGACGCTCTATTTTTGTGCTTGGTGGTTTACAGGTCATGGTAACGGGCGCGCTATTTACTGCCTTTGGCGTGGCAATTGGCTTTAGTGTCACCACAAGTTTCATTGCAGGTTTTGGCTTGGCGATGTCCTCGACTGCTTTTGTGATGCAGTTATTGGCCGAGAAAAAGCAACTCACTACCCGCCATGGCCGCGAATCTTTTGCTATTTTATTATTTCAAGATATGGCGGTGATTCCATTATTGGCCATTTTACCTATTTTGTCAGGCGGCGGTAGCCAAGAATACAACTTAACCTATTTTGCCAAAGTGATTGCCGTGTTTGGCTTATTGATTTTAGCCAGCCGTTTTGTGATTCGTCCTTTCTTTCGTTTGGTCGTTGCCAGCAAAGCCAATGAGCTGCTCACTGCTGCCGCACTGTTTATTATTATTGGTATAGCCTTGGCAATGGATAAACTGGGCTTGTCGATGGCTTTGGGTGCGTTTGTCACAGGTGTATTATTGGCCGACTCCGAATATCGCCACGAACTTGAAGCCAATATACAACCCTTTAAAGGCTTATTACTCGGCTTGTTTTTTATGGCGGTGGGCATGAGTACCGATATGCACCGTTTAATTAACGAGCCGTTGTTAATTGTCGGTGGTGCTGTTTTTCTCATGAGCTGCAAATTTATCGTTTTAGTATTAATTGGCAAATGGGTTGGCAATCCGTGGCAAACCAGTATTCGTTTAGGCATCACTTTGGCTCAAGGCGGCGAATTTGCTTTTGTCTTATTTAGCAGTGCCACCACTTTAAAACTATTACCCCTAGAGTTAAGCGACCGTTTGATTTTAATTGTCACTTTGTCGATGGCCTTAACGCCCTTAGCTTTTTATTTATTAGAAAAATGGATTGAACCGCGTTGGAATAAACAAGAAAAACGTGCTTTTGATGAAATTGCTGCCGATGACCACGAAAATCCTGTGGTGATTGCAGGTTTTGGCCGTTTTGGTCAAATTATTGCGCGAGTATTGCGAATGCACAAAATTCGTTTTACCGCCTTAGAAGGTGATGCGCGGCAAGTGGACTTTGTGCGCCGTTTTGGTAACAACATTTATTATGGCAATCCAAGTCATGTCGAAATGCTCCGTGCCGCTAAATTAGACAAAGCAAAAGTCTTTATTTTGGCGATTGATGATGTCAATGACTCGATTAGAACAGCAATGCAAGTGCGCCATTATTATCCGCATTTGACCATTTTGGCACGCGCCAGAGACCGCCGTCATGCTTATCAATTGATGGATATTGGTGTAAAAGTGATTACCCGAGAACTGTTTGCTTCATCGTTAGAAATCGCCGAACAAGCATTAGTAGGTGCAGGACTAAACCCAGAACGAGCCAAACAAGGTGTTGATAAATTTAAAGCGTATGATGAGCAGCTACTCAAACGCCAACAAGCTTTTTATCACGATGAAGAGTCACTGATTGCCAGCAACAAAGAGGCAATGCAAGAGTTAGAAGATTTATTTGAAAGTGATGAAAGAGCGGCTTTACAGCAAAATAGCTGACTATTAGAACTTACGCGGTTATCGCTTATTTGCTCGCATTTACTCCCCTGCCTTCGGCATCCACCCTTATTAAGAGGGGACTGAGGGGGGGACAAAACGCGCTAATTGCGGTGCAATGCGTAAGTCCTGAGTATAAAAAATCCCCCAAAGATGGGGGATTTTTATGCTTAAACCAAATTAAATCTTGAGTTTACTCGTCATCTTTACCCAAACCAATAAAATAGGTTTTTAAGGGAGGGAAGCCGTTAAACTCAACCGAGCTATAAGACGTGGTATAAGCACCTGTCGTCATCCAGTACAAACGATCACCCACCGCCAAATTATGCGGCAAATGATAGTTGGAGTTTTCGTACATAATGTCGGTCGAGTCACAAGTTGGCCCAGCCAAGACCACACTACCCTCTTGCACACCTGCTTCCATTTTTTCGGTATAAATCGGGTATTTAATGGCTTCGCCCATGGTTTCGATTAAACCTTGGAACAAACCAACATCGACATAAATCCAGCGTTTTAAATCAGTACGTGACTTACGAGAAATAAGAACCACTTCTGATACCAAAACACCCGATTCACCGACCAAAGAACGGCCTGGTTCTAAAATAATTTCAGGGACTTCATCACCGTGGTCATCATGCAAATAACGTAAAATTTCTTCGGCATAAACCTGAATGGGGTTTACCTCAGAAATATAGTTAGCAGGGAAACCACCGCCCATGTTAATCATTTTTAAAATGACACCTTCTTCGAGGCGCATCCAATCAAACATATATTTGACTTTAGATAAGGCTGCATCCCACACCGCAATATCTTTTTGCTGTGAGCCAACATGGAACGAAATACCATAAGGCACTAAGCCTAATAATTTGGCTTGTACCAGCAAATCAATCGCCATATCAGGATGGCAACCAAACTTACGTGATAATGGCCACTCGGCGGTTTCACCACCTTCAACCAAAATCCGCACAAAAATTTTAGAACCCGGTGCGTTATCGGCTATCGACTGCAAATCGGCTTTAGAATCGGTAGCAAATAAACGAATGCCTTTATCGTAGGCATACTTGATGTGTGCGGCTTTTTTGATGGTATTGCCATAAGAAATACGGTCGGGTTCAACACCTGTCGCCAACACTTTATCTAATTCATAAATCGAGGCAATATCAAAGTTAGATCCCAAATCACGCAATAACTCAATCACAGGACGAGCAGGATTCGCTTTAAGCGCGTAATGCACCTTAGCCATTGGGAAACACGTGGTAATTTCCTCGTATTTCTGTTTGATGATTTCTAAATCGACCACCAAGAAAGGGGTTTCTTTAGTATCGGCGAATTTTTTGATACGTTTCCATTCTTCATCAGAACAGTAGTCAGCTAGGCGCATAAGATATTACCCGTTAAAGGCAAAGCAACAACAATGCCTGTAAAAAAATACAAGCGGCGAAACACGGTTGTCCCCGTAAAGGAGCGAAGATTAAAGCCAAAGCCCCCGACAATCAAGTGACAATTTAACGACCAGCCTTTAATTTATACCCGTTTTAATGAACAAATGATGAACGGCGGTTTTCATGTCTTCAATAGAACTTAAACTCAAGCCTAAATCGCGTAATAAACCATCTTCCACCCCATAAATCCAACCATGAACCGTCAATTTTTGGCCACGCTGCCATGCGTTACGCACTAAGGTATTTTCACACACATTAAACACCTGTTCGGCCACATTTAGCTCACATAATTGGTCTAAACGCTGTTGTTCGGTAGAAAAAGAGTCGAGATAAGTTTGATGCTTAATAATAATATCTTGCACATGACGCAACCAATTATCCACTAAGCCAAAGGATTGTTGTTGCATCGCGGCTTGAATACCACCACAACGATAATGCCCACAAACAATAATATGCTGTACTTGTAACACATCAATCGCGTATTGCATCACCGATAAACAATTAAAGTCAGTATGTATCACTAAATTCGCCACATTACGATGGACAAACATTTCACCCGGTAATAAATCTACTAACTGGGTACAAGGAACGCGACTATCAGAACAACCTATCCATAAATAATTAGGCTTTTGTTGTGCGGTCAATTTTTTAAAAAAAGCAGGGTCATCATCTTTAATACGTTGCGCCCATATCCGATTGCTGTCCAATAAATGCTCAAGTTTGTTGTGACTCATCGTTGGCTTTTTCCTCAGTAGTAGCGGATGGGGGGACGGCAGACAAAATGCGAATGGTTTGCTTTTCTGTCCACAAGGCGGCATACGTTAACAACACTAAACTGGCGAGTAATAAACCACAACCAATAAAAGCCAAATTACCCAACGCGGCTAATTTAGCAATTTCAATATCGCTGACTTGCCCTAAACGTAATTTATCAAGCAATAACATCGGGTCAATGTATAAAGGCTTGTTGTGCCATAACCAGCCATAAAATGCCGCTAAGCCCACAAAGAATAACCAACCCAGTCGATTCCACCAACGAATATGACGTAAACGTTTTTGTGCATAATGTTGCTGTTCTAGTGTCATGTTTGTTCCTGTGATAGTAAATAGTTCCCTTCGACTCCGCTCAGGGAACGTTTATACGCTGGCTGAGCTTGACCAACCCTGAGCTTATCGAAGAGTCAAAGTCAACATTGACCACATCCAATTACACAGTGAGTAACCATGCGGGAGAGAGTTGACCACGCAATAGCTTTAATGAGGATGAACGGGCAAAGTCATCAGGCAGATAATAACGTGAAGGTTTATCGTGCGGCAATAATTGCCATTGTTTGTATAATTCAGCCACAAATTCACTGCAAAAACCACCACTCAAGCCAATAGTACAGGCTTGTTCGCCTCGCCACCATGCTTGAAGGTTCTTTTTGACAATATTACAGTAAGGTTTGGCCTGCCACACGGCTAATAAGTGTTGTAAATGTGCTAAACGTGTCGCTTCGTCACCGCCATGTTTGAGTCGGCGAATCGCCACTTGTCCTGCGTAGGTTTTGATTTTGTCGGCTAATGGCACTAATTGTAAACCATCGGCCAATACCCCATGCTCAATATCGGCGAGTTTGCTGGCACGAGTCAATTCCCATAGCAAAGGCTGATTATCGTATTGGGGTAAGCGCACTACTACGCCTATATGTGACCACTGACTAAAAGTAAATAATTGCACAATACGCGATGACCAACTTGTACCTGCAAACAACACCAAATCGCCCGTTTTTAATTGTGGGCTTAAGGTATGATACGAAATACGCTTTTTTGTCGCCTTGTTGTATGCTGTTTTCATAATCGCCATGATGAGCAACAAAGTTGACAATTTGTGAACGTTTTGCTGATATTTTTTTGACGATTTGTTGACAGGATGATGACTAGGGTAAAGACTCCCTCGCCTTTTAGAAAAGGAAAAAATGCGTAAGTCCTGTTTTTGTAACCTTGAAGAGATAAAATCTATGAGTCAGTTTGATAATGTCAGTGTGGTTAAAAAATCTAATGTCTATTTTGATGGTAAATGTGTAAGCCATACGGTAATTTTGGCCGATGGTACACGCAAAACAGTCGGTGTGATTTTTCCTTCGACTTTAGTATTTAATACAGGCGCGCCTGAAATTATGGAAGTATTGGGTGGAAAATGCCGTGTTAAATTGGCAGGTAGCGATACTTGGCATGAATATACAACAGGCCAATCATTTGAAGTGGCAGGCAATTCGAGTTTTACTATCGAAACCGTAGAACTGTTAGATTATGTGTGTCATTTTGCTTGATGATAATTAGCTGGGCAAAATGCCCAGCTTTTACCGTTAATTAAATGGATTAAGTAATTTTACCCCAGTATCAATAAAATCAGCCGTATTGCGCGTGACTAAGACTAAATCATATACTATTGCTGTTGCCGCTATTTGTTTGTCTAGACTATGCTCATGATGCGGCACACGTAAACGCCCCCAAATTTGAGCAGCATTCACATCAAATGGTAAAATGTACTGTTGATACTGTACTGATATTTGATTTAACCATTGCTCTAAATGATTAGCTTGAACAACATCACCTCGATAACGAATTAAATCAACGCCTCGCCTTAGCTCACCAATAGTCACTACACTTAGAAACAGTTCTCGGTTTTGTGCTTGAGCCGTTTTAAAGAATTGAATAACCCCTGCATTGGCTTTTTGTTGTTTTCGTATTTCACTAATGATATTGGTATCAAGTAAATACATCTTGAGTTGACTCATCTTGTACACGGCTAAAATCGCTATCCTGTCCAACATTAGGCATCGCTGTTAATACATCAATAAATTTATTAGGAGCTTTAGCTGGATAGCGATTCTTTAAAAACTCAATAAAAGCAATAACTTGCTCCTGCGCCATAGGTGGTAAGCTATCAAAGTGCTGCATTGTAATTGTAGGTAACATGATAACTACTCCTAAATTATTTCTAACCGATAATAACACTGGAGCTAATTCGGTGCAAAGCAAGCCAGAGTTATACGATTTCTAATAGCGACAAATTGCGTTATGGCTTGGTTTGATGATAACTGTGGAGAATAATATGCTTACTAATTGGAAGATAAAAGGGTAGTGTAAAAACTTAACGTGTTTGATATTTTTGCATAATTTCCTGATTGTACTGCAATATAAAGGCATGTAACACGGCCTCGTGGTTTTTCTTGGTTTTTGAAAAGCTCAACGTCTGACGAGTTA
>Ga0209599_10000276_pt1 | contig 36343 bp, 27 predicted proteins | sample Shrwel_input2_FT_FD_187534 | JGI IMG/M metagenome (GOLD analysis project Ga0209599, IMG submission 187534) | Subsurface microbial communities from deep shales in Ohio, USA - Utica-3 well 1 S input2 FT (SPAdes) (version 2) ...
TTGACAGCACCGTGGCATTAACGACGAGTGAATGGGCAATCATTCAACCGTTGTTTAATGCCTACGTTGACCATGAGAACGCCATACGTTTAGAAGCGTCCCGTGGTCTAGGCTTAGATGTGTTTGGTCGCTCGGTGAGTGAATTAGCAGGGGCAATCACCCTGCTTGAAACGGATTTACCGCGTAAGGCGTTTTATCAGGCAATGGTAAGTGTGGGTAATTTAGATGTTTATTCAACTCAGTAATAACGTAATACTGCCAACAAGTCATTTATTGTCGGCGGTATTGCGTACCGACTTAGTGCCTGTACCTGTTTCCTTAGAACTTGAGGTACGGCATGATGACGAATTAGCAAAACAATTAGCCGAAGGTCAAAAAATATTTGTCACTGGCAAAGCCGTTGAATTGCAAATCATCAAGTCTCAAATTAAACAAAGCCCACAAATACCCGATAGGGGCATGATCCAAGTGACGGCGGTCTTGTCGTCCTGCGTGGCTATTGGTTACAGGCGGCAAAAGGCAGTCATTCTTAAAAGTAATTCTCTGGGCGCAATTTATAAAGCCTGTGGTGCAAAGGTCAGCATTAAAAATGATTTTACTGTGCCATTGTTTGTGTCGTTTCTAGGGCAAGTCCCGTCTGAGATGATTGCCAAGGTATTGCAAGAGGAGGCCGCTGTGGTGCGTTTAAGTGGCAAGCAATTGGATTGTGTACGTTTGGCCGATTTAATGAAGCAAGCCCCCAAGTTAAGCCTCCCTCAAGGGTTTGGCGAGCAAATAGCCAGCGGATTTTTAGAACGGCATTTAGTCCCCAGTTTTTATTCAACGGGCGACAATCGGGCAGTCGTTAAAGGCAACACCAAGAAAGTACGCGCTATCCAGTACACACCACGGCATAGCGAACGTGCCGCCAATAACATGACCTCGGCACTCATCACCAAGCAAGTGCTTAACCTGAGCTATAACGATGATTACCAAGCGGGTGATGTGTTTAATATTGGCGGTGTAGCAATGGCCATCATCACGGCGGCACACGTTTATGAAACGGAAAATGAAGGAGATGGCGGCAATCAATACACGCGCTTATGGCTAGGGGAGCTAGAAACATGATGATGTTTGGTAAGTATCCTGCCGTAGTGATGAGTTATGACGGTGGTACACGATTAGCAAAGGTAAAACTAGAACCGTTAGATGAAGGTGCGGATACCGCACTCGATGCAGAGTTACTTTATCCCTTGGGTGATAAATCCAATACAGCGATTGAAGTATTGGCCAATGACCCTGTTTGGGTAGAGTTTGAAGCAGGTGATCCACGGTACCCGATTATTGTCGGTTATCGGAATAAGCGAGAAGGCAATGATGATTCGACAAGGCGTTATCATCATCATGGCAGCATTGAATTGTTGGCAGACAACATCATCAAGATAAAAGGTGATGTGAAGGTGATTGTTGAAAGCCAAACGGTAGAAGTACATGCAACCACGGTAACAGTGACGGCAACCAATACCAATATTGCCAGCCTTGTGAATATCACGGGTAATACATCCATTACAGGCAATTTAGCGGTAGCAGGGGCAATCAGTGGTACGGGTGGCTCAGGTGCGACGATTGCGGGTAACGTGACTGTCTCAAGTGGTGATGTTGCGGCGGATGGTAAGAGCTTGAAAGGGCATACTCATTCTTATACCGATAACGGGGCAGGGATGACAACAGGCGCACCGTCATAACGTAACCCTTACCAATTACCCCATTCTCAGCAAGCGACAATACACACAAGTCTTAACTTATGTGTATTGTCGCTATGCCACCTAAAAACATCCCCCCACAAGCCGCAATTCCTAAGCCTACGTGGAAAGAACGCGCTAAAAACCTTTTCATCGGCAAAGAAGACACGCCCGAAGCAGGCGCATTAGCCAATATCGACTTGATGGATGTTGAGCCAGTTTCTACGTCAATTTTGCTAGGCGGCAACAGCGAGGCGCGAAGCCGTCAACAAATTTACGCAAAATACCAACAGATGCAACAAAACTCTTTCATCAATGCAGGATTGCGTTTACACGTTACCGCAGCACTAGGTGGACACGAAAGCAAAGGCGATGTGATTTTTATTGAATGTACGCCCGAAGCCGAAAAAGACCCGAAGAAAAAGCAAATCATTGACGATTTAAACCATGACCTAAAAGACCTACTTAATAAAAACATCTATACGCTGGCGTTTAACGCCATATCATGGGGCGATGGTTACGGCCGTGTCTATACGCAAGATAAAGTCGGTGTCACCGATATGTTATGTGACGAAATGGTCTTGCCGCCATTAGTGCAACCCTTTGAGCAAGGCAGTCGAACCGTCGGCTTTGTCGTTGGTACGGCGACTAATTCCAGTGGCGTTAAGCTATCCACTACGCAAATGATACGGGTAAAAATGCCGCGCACGCTCTACACGCCGCAAGCACGGGTGATGCAAAAAGCCTTTAAGACCGCGATTTTAGAAGATGACTCGTCTAACTTGCCGTATTTACCATCATTAGTTGGCGGTAGCTTTTTAGAAGGCATAGAAGACCCTTTCAACCACTTGATTATGTCGATTAGTGGCATGGTAGGCCAACGGATTCAAGATGGCATTGATGAAGCGTTACTAACGGTCAATATGCAAGATATGACTCACGAACAGCAAAAAGCAACAATGCAGAATCTTGAACAAATGTTTGCAGAGACAGCCGCACAAACAGCTAAGGCGGTGAAAGAGGGACGTTCACTGTTAGGCAAATTACGCCGTTTTATCCCTGTTTGGAGTGACAAGCAATTAGTGCAATTACAAGGCGGTACAGGTTCACAACGGACAGGCAGTATCACCATTGATGATGTGATGTTTCATGCCAAACAGTTATCAGGCGGTCTAGGCATTGACTTGGCTATGCTGGGCTTTGCGGATTTATTGTCGGGTGGCTTAGGGGATGGTGGTTTCTTTAGAGTCTCGGCACAAGTGGCTGAACGCTCACGGATGATCCGCAATGCTGTCACTCAGGCCGTCAATGATTTGATTGATATTCACCTCTACAAAAAAAGCGGTCTTGCCTTCAGTGATAACGACAGACCTTGGGCTATTAATTTTTACTCAGGCATTAGCGCACAACAAAAAGAAACCCAAGACACCAAGTTATCCATGATGAATACAGGCGGTATTTTGATTCAAACCTTGGCGCAATTAAAAGAATTAGGCTTATCACCCGAAGTCGTTAAACACCTGTTATCCACGCAGATGATGATGGATGAAGATTCGGCTGATTTAGTCGCCAAAGGATTAGCCAATGCCAAACCACCTGAAGGCCAAGACAGCACAGGGGGTGAGTAATGGGTGTTTTTGATGTTGCTAAGGCGAAAGTGCAAGGCGCGACAGGGCAAGTAGGCAATGCCAATAGTGCGCTAGGCAATGCAGAAGGCGGCGCATTAAGTGCCGCCAGTTCGGGGCTAGGCAAGGTATTAAATAATGATTATGTGAAAACAGGACTAGGTGCATTTAATCAAGCCACGGGGCTAATGGATAACGTGAAGGGATTAATAGGTGCGGCAAAGAGCTTTTTAGCCGACCCATACCAAGTAGTCCCTAATCCATTACTGGGCGGATATAGCCGTAAAGAAACCAAAAAACTCGCACAAATTGCCTTTAAGACCGCCTATGCAAAGAATAATCTGTTTTTGGTGCGATTATTTGATAAAAACTACCCCATGCGAACGCCTAAAGGAGAGATAAATAATTATTTAGCAGGAGTCCCCGAAGAGGTGCGCGTATCGTGGGACTTATTGGCGATGGGTGTCAGTTTTAACCCGATCTCGATTACTGGCGATGCGGTTAAATTGGGGTTGTTGCAGGGGGATAGCATTCAACAATCGGAGCGTGTTGAAATACGGATGACATTTTTAGACAATACAAAAGGCACAATCAAACGGTATTTGTCCGAAAAGAAAAAGCAAATGGTCAATCGTGATGGTACAGGCAATTCACCATCAAGCTATGTTTTAGAGTTGTTAATTATTCATCTTGACCAAACAGTCGGTGTAACAAAAATAGGCAACAAGTCAATCGGCGTGTTTGACTTAGATAATTTAACCCGTGATAGTTACATTAAGCATTGTTATCAAGTGCGCGTTTCATCGTTAGATATTGACTTGAATAAACGTGAAGACAGCTTGCAAGAGTTACAAGTGACGTTTACTGAGGTTGATTCTTTTATGACCCCTAATTGGGGTCAAGATGGCAGCTAAGAAAAGAGGATTATTAGATGATCCGCGTTGGTGGGACTTTATTGAGCGATATGCCTATGACTTAGGCCGTTTTGCCGTTGAAGTCTGTGGTATGAATGACATTGAGAATAAAGCACCCACTTGGCAACAGTTTGAGCTATTCGATTTAATTCAAGAAAACGGATGCAGGGTGTCGGTATCATCAGGCCATTCAACGGGTAAAACACGCTCGGCTGGTATCGTGGCGTTATGGCATTTATGTTGTTACGCCAACAGCATTATGATGTTTACCGCGCCGCAGATTACCCAATTACGCAATCAAGTTTGGAAAGAAATTACCATCTGCTACAACTTAATGATGCAAAGTGATTTTGCATGGTTAGCAGAATATATTGAGATTAAAGCCGAAAGTGTGACTATAAAAGGCCACGCAAAAACATGGTACATCTTAGCCAAAACAGCACCCAAAGGCGCACCCGAAAACTTAGCAGGATTGCACGGTGATTGGTTGTTTATTTGGGCGGATGAAGCGTCAGGTGTTCCCGATGCGAATTTTGGGGTAATGGGCGGCGCATTATCGGATAGACGTAATCGCATGGTGCTTACCAGTCAGCCAACGCGCAATAATGGATTTTTTTACGACACGCATCATCGACTCGGCAAGCAGCAAGGCGGCGTTTGGGATAATTTAGTGTTTAGCAGCGAAGAATCCCCCATTGCCGATGAGCCTTTTTTACTAGAAAAACTAATCCAATACGGCGGACGTGATAATCCTGAATATCAGATTAAAGTTTTAGGCCGATTCCCTGATAGAACCGACATTTACTTAAATAGTGAATCACAGCTTGATCCGTGTTTTGGGCGTAAAGCCATTACCGAAGGCATGAATTATGGCTATCTCATTTGTGTGGACGTAGGTGCAGGTGAGTACCGAGATTATTCTGCCGTGATTGTGGTGCGAGTGAGTGGGTATGGCGAATATGGCGATGAAGCAAGGCGCATGGAGTTAGTCGATGTGCCACTGTTTAGCAATAGCCGTGATTTACAGTTTTTAGGCGGTAAAGTGTTGGATGTGTTTACTCAATATGAAAACGCCACGGTGTTGGTCGATAGGGGCGGCATGGGTGTTGCCGTTTGCCAACAATTAGAAACATTGGGCGTACCAGTTACTCGCGTCAATTGGGGCGACCCTTGCCACAATAACGACTTACGCAAGAGATTCTTTAACCAACGGGCGCAAGCCTTGTACACGTTAGCGAGAGCGATTAAAGAGGGGCGTGTCGGCTTTTTAGATGAAAGATACCGCACCCAATTACTGCAACAAGGCTCAAGAATACCTTACACCTTTGACGAAAAAGCACGTTATAAAATCATGGATAAAGCGGCGATGCTCAAAGACGGCATAAAATCGCCCGATATGTGGGACGCATTAAGCTTTGCCTTTTTAGAAAGTGCGTATTACACCTTGTCAGAGGAAGGACGCAACAAGGTACAAAGTCATCAAAAGACTGATAAAGCCAACATTCGAGCAAAATTAAAGGCCGCTTTAGCAGCAAACCCCTAGCGTGTAACCCTGCCAAAATCAGCCAATCACACAAGACATAATGCACACAGGTTTATTTAGGATTGCGTTATGTCTATCATCATTTCCCCCGTTATTACCAATGCAGGTTTAGGCGTTTTCACCCCATTGGCGACAGGCATTGAGTTTACGTTTACCCATGTGGCGGTAGGTACTGGCACAAGTGCGGCTAGTGCGGCGAGCACTGCCTTAGAAAACGAGATAGCTCGATTCCCGATAGCAGGGGGTGGCATGGTCACGGGTGGGCAAGCGGCATCTATCAATGCGTTAATTGCTAATCATGCGAACGCCAATCCGCAAAATTATGACATTAGCGAAATCGGTTTTTATGGTAATGATGGTGCAAGCAATGCGGTTTTATTTGCTATTTATCGCCAAAATACGACGATTATTAGTAAGGTGTCTGGTGCTGATATATCGCTCCCCTTTGTGCTGGGATTGGCCGCATTACCTGTCAATAATATGACGGTGTTAATTGATACTAATACCAGTCAGACGTTGGCGTTATTAGGTCAACATACCGCGTCTAATCATCCACATACGCAATATAAACGCACTTTAGACAATACTGAGCGGTTGAAAATTGCAACGGCGGTTGATGCAGACGAAGCAATTAGAAAAGATGAATTAGATGCGCTACGGTTGCGGTTAATTGCAAACGGGATTGATGCGGATTTAGCGGTTACAAACAACGCAACAGGATTAGATTTTAACAATGATCAATTTAAAGTCGCTGGTGTTTGGTACTTTGACCATGCTTTGAATACGTCAACAGAAGATACGGCTGGCATCATTACGGTAAAAAAAGTAGGAAACAAAGCGTATCAGCATGAGATTTTAGAAAATGGTCAGGCGGCCAATAGGGTTTTTACAGGCGTTCAATGGTTGCCGTGGGTATATCAAACTGGCGCGATACAAGGGGTGGTTACGTTTATTCCTATTGATGATTATGCTGACTTAAATGACTTTAATACTGTGGGTTATTTTATTTTTAGCACTAGCGATAATGTTGGTCATGCCCCGCCAACATACGGATTAGAATCGGATTACGAAATGGAAGTGTTGTTATCAGGCGGAAATCTTATTCAAATTGTGAAAAATATAACAACAAATTCAAGCTTTATTCGTGCAAGAAATAACATCGGAGTTTGGTCTAATACATGGTTTTTGACTCCGCCAATTCAGAATATTGTTACAAATGCCAATTTAGACAACATTCGCTCAGAGGGCGTGTATTTGTGTACAGGGTCTCAATTCCTTTATGGATACCCTTCTTTGTACGACACAAATGACGTTTGTATTTTGTATGTCGAAAACTCAAATACATTACAAACTGTGGTGCAAGTTATCCATAGAATTAAACATGATGATAATGTAGACCATATTGATATGCAAAGTAGGTCATTAATTGATGACGGGACTAACACTTTTTATTCTTGGAGTAGTACATATGATAATGATGGTATAACATCATATTTTCTAAATGGTGACAAATTTCAAGGATTATTTGATTATTTGGATATTGTTGGTTTTTCTTATGTTGATTTGGATGGTTTCAAAACACTTATTAACGTGCGAGAAGGTCAACATCATTATATACTTCGTAATTATAATTTGAATAATGTGACGCAGGAAGGGATTTATATTTTCACCCTTAACGATAATATAGAAAACATTCCGTCTATTTTTACCGATGCAAATCATTTTTGCTTTTTATTGGTAATACAGCACAGCTCTAGTCAAAAAACCGCCCAAATTATATTCCAAGGGCATAGCAACGAAATATCATCAGAGGTATATATCAGGCATCAGTCTCCTGCTGACTGGCAAAATCACGTTACGCCTCCTGATTGGGTGATTGTTCCCTAATTGATAACTGACGATGACTGACACAGGACGGATTACCCATGCTCACAGAAGCTAGACTTTACGCTTTAATTCGTTCGCTTGCCCAAACGACCCCTGCATGGGCAACCGCGATTCGTTATCACACCAAACCCGATGAGCGTTTTGACTTAACGCTTGTTGCGCGGCGCGTCTATGGTCTGCCTGATGAGTGGCCTGTCATCATGGCGGCGGCTGGCTTACAAAGCGTGGATGAACCTTTGAACGAACAGTTATTGGTATTACCGACACTGGAACAATTGCAACGGCTTAAACGCAATGCAGGGGTAATCTAATGGCTCTTAAACCACTGACACAAGCGGAACAGGATGCCATTCTCAAAGCTTTTGGCGGTGGTAAGTCTAACTTTAAGCAGGGTGCAAGTCAGCGTAAAGCTTTTGACGAAAATCGCCGAGATAAGGCAGGTGAAGACCCATTAAGCATCATTTTGAGTGTTGATGATGTCAAAGGGCAATACGACACCTCACGCACGCTAATGACCACGATCGGCGGCAAACAGCGTGAGATTACAGGTGCAGACTTAGAAGCCTTTCGTCGAAACATCGACACGGTACGCAAGGCATTTAAGCAGGGTATTACCGCGAATCAGGTGCTCGATCTCAGTCTGAAAATGGATTTAGATAACGCCAAAGAGCAAATTCATACGGCTATTCCTGTCAGGTACAAAGGCGATGTTTTGCATTTTATGACGAACGCATGGATTGAATCGGACGTTAAACAGCATTATGTCATGGTGAAGTTTTTAGACTTAGGCGCAATCGCTACAACACCTATCCCGTTATTAACCGCGACTAAAACCGTAGCACAAGGTTATTTAGCCTTTGACTGTGATTGTGGCCGTCACACCTTCTGGTATCGCTATATTTCGACCATTGGCGGATTTAACGCAGGTCGGGCGGAAACAGGCTTTCCCAAGATTCGTAACCCTCATTTGTCAGGTGTGGCGTGTAAGCATGTTTTGCGGGTGATGTTTTCGCTCAATCAGGCATTGGCCATTAGCAAAATTAAAGAGATGGTCAAGATTGTGCGGGCAAGTGCCAAGCCATTAGAAGAGTTACCCGAAAACCAACTCTCAGCCAAAGAAGTCAAAGATGCCGCTAAACGCCAAGTAGAGAAAGCACACCATGACCGCAATCAGGTTAGGCGTAATGTTGATGATCCTGTTAAGCAGCGTAAGGCTAAAAAAGAGGCTGAGAGGTTTGCTAAGGCCGCACAAACGGACGCACAAAAACAACGTGCCGAACGTAAGCGCATTATTGCTAATGGCTCGCCAATGGAGAAATTGAATCTACGGCGTGACCTAGAAAACAGAGTGAAAACCTTGCAGCGAGAGTATGGCCAGACAAGCAATGAAAACTTGCTCGATGCAATGGAAAACTTACAAAACGATATTAATAGGTTGATTTAATCATGTCAGACATTCGTATTGATGATGACGGTTTTTTAGTGGGCGATAATGATCCAGCTAATCCATCACCCGACACTCAAAATACTGCCGAAAACGCACTGCTAAAAGCCGTGCAAGAAGGCAATAGAGCAATCGTGAGTATTTTGCGCGAAACGCAAGGCTTGCAACGGGACACGCTCAAAGCAACACAAGAAGCCAAAAAAAGAACAAGAACAGTCAGAGCAACGCCGCCTATTGTGCCGCCTTCTCCTGCGCCAAGAGTGAATTTAGTACACCCCAATAGACCGCCTATTGTGCCAGTTGTGCCAGCACCACGAGTAAACTTAGTACATCCAAACAGGCCACAACCCACACCGCCTATTGCGCCTCCTGTGGTAGATACTGCCCGACTTAATCCTGATCGTGCTAATGAAGCTCCAAACGCCCCAAATAGCGAACCATCACAAGACGCAAATAACAATAAAAACGCCGCCGAACGCAGCGCGACTTCTCGCATTACGGACAGCTTAAAAGACCTAAGCAATACACTGACTGTCAACGCCAACACCGACAGAATCGACCCAATGGTTGACGCTATCAAAGAGGCGGGTAGCGTTATTACTGTAGGCATTGATGCAGGTAAAAAAGTATTAAGTGTCGGTAATACGCTGATTGCGAAACCTGCTATGGCATTAGGCCGTGGGATTAAAGGCTTAATCAAACCTAAAACGGATGCAATCAATTCGCCTACCGCTTGGTATAAAAGAATATGGCGCACACTGGTACAGGGCAACCGTCAAGACCAAACTCAACACAACCAAGAGCAACGGCGTTTAGATGAGATTGCCCGTGGTCAAGGTAGCGGCGGAGGGAGTGACAATAGCAGCCTATTAATGGTGCTTGGTTTGGGATTGGCTGGACTGTTGGCGGCTATCAAGAACATTAAAATTCCCTCATTAGATGAGCTTAAAAAGAAATTTAAAGAGTTAGGCACTGATAATGAGTCGCCAATTCCAATAAGTCGTATTCCTAAACTACCTACCCCTGCATTGCCGCCTACACGTTTTCAATCGTGGATGACAAAACTGGGCGAAACGAAAGTAGGCAAGGCATTAGGCACATTTGCTAAAAAAATCCCTTTTATTACCAGTGCATTAGAAGCAGGTGCAGGCGGCATTAATGCGGTCAATATCGACAATGATAAAAACTTAACGGACACTGAAAAAGAACGCGCACAATCGGCTAATGCAGGCAAAACAGTTGGTGCTATTGGCGGGGGTTTGGGTGGTGCAACGGCTGGAATGGCGGCAGGTGCGGCGATTGGATCAGCCTTCCCTATTATCGGAACAGCTATCGGTACTGTTGTTGGTGGTCTTGTTGGTTCTTGGCTAGGAACAACAGGCGGCAGAATTGTCGGCGAAAAGGTTGGCGGTTGGGTCGATGATCTAGCCAATGCTGATATTGCAGGGCGAATGGGTAATGCGTGGGATGCGTTTCTTACGCCATTGACCCCAATGTTTGCCGAGATTAAAAACTGGACTGTTAGCACTTGGCAAAAAACACAAGATGCCGCGCTTGGAATGTGGGAATCCGTCACGATTGACGCTAAAGCCACTTGGTCAACAATAACGAGTAGCTGGGATGGACTGATTGCCAATGTTTCGTCAGGTTTTGAATCAATAGCTACCACTGCAACGGAATTTAACGACTGGTTTAAGAAAAAAACAGGTATTGATATTGGAAAGGGTTTAACAGGCGCAAAAGATGCGGTTGTTGATACGGTAAGTCGTAATGTTGTGCCAGTAGTCGTAGGGATGGGGGAATCTCTAGCGATTAACGCAAAGGCGAATACTGAAAAACTCAAAGAAAATGCTGCAAGTTTTGGTCAAGGCATAAAAGACGCACCACTTGTTCAGGCTTTAGGCAAGTTAGGTGAAGGCTTATCAGGTGCGGCGTTTGCCTTAACTCAACCAACGGACAAGGAGAAAACATCAAAATCAACACAGGCCAATTACAACAAAAACAGCGCGATTATCAACGATGCAGCAAAAAGAAATGGTTTAACGCCACAATTTATGGCAGGTGTCGCCTACACTGAAAGCTCTTTTAAAGGTGGCAGCACAAAAGCGAACAGTTCAACAGCTACAGGACTTTATCAATTTGTTGATGATACTTGGGCAGACCAAGTAGCGCGTAGTAATGCCCCCGAAGCACAGCCATACAAAGCACAAGCGCAAGCGTACCTTGCTGATAAAAATAAGGGAGTCCCACGGTCAAAAAGAAAAGAAACCTACAAAGCTTTATTGTCAGCACGAAGCAATGACCAGCTAAATGCCGTTATTGGTGGGCAGTATCTTAGACAAGGATTAGATGCGCTTAAAAAATCGGGCGTTTCTAATCCTTCTATGGCTGAGGTTTATGCCTACCACCACGACGGCAACGCCAAACGGGTGATTGATGCACGTCATGGCGACAAATCGGCTTTAGCGCAATTAGAGCAATGGGGTACTAAGTTAAACACGGGAGCGGCTTATGCTAAAAATACTCAAGCACCAACAGTCACACCTAAAGCAATTGCCACGCCCACGGCGAACATGGCCACAAACAGTGTGCCAAGCATGAAGGCCGCACCCGTTAATGCCGTTCCTGTGCCGAATGTGCAGTCGATTCAATCCGTGCAGGCTAAGGAGCAACCGACACGGCTCAATAGCACGCCAACGCCGATTAAAGTGTCATTTGCCAAGCCATTAGTGGGGCAGAACGTGAGTGATCGAGGGATAGCGCATATCTTGACGGGTGGCATAGGTGAAACGGTGTAACCCTTAAAAAAGCACCCACGGGCAAGCCTTACACTGAGTACATATTTTGTATTTTATGTAAGGCATTGCCATGAGATTAAATGACCCGCTTTTCCCTGCAACTTCAACCGACCCATCATTAACTGACAAAGTGTTAGGTGTAGTCGGTGGATTGGTCAAATTAATGACGTTGCAGCAGATTAAAAATATTGTTGATAGCTCCGTTACTGTCGAAAATGTTCTCACGTCAACAAGCACCACTAGCGCGTTATCAGCCAATCAAGGTAAGGTTTTAAAAGCCGCAATTGATGCTATTCCTGCGCCAACAACTCCTATTACGGTGGTTGATGCACTTAACTCAAATAGTACAACTAGCGCGTTATCCGCAGCACAGGGCAAGGCTTTGGAAGATACAAAAGCCCCTTTAGCAAGTCCTGCTTTCACAGGCAACCCCACCGCCCCTACTGCTACGTCTGAGACTGACAACGACGAGATAGCGACAACCGCTTTTGTCCACGATATTACAGACGCAATTGTTACCGCTCTAGGCGACAAATGTCCTTTAGTTGAAGGTAAAGTCCCGTCCGAGAATCTGCCTTCTTATGTGGATGATGCCTTAGAGTTTGCTAATTTAGCAGCGTTTCCCGTGACGGGTGAAGGCGGAAAAATTTACATAGCGGCGAATACTAATTTAATTTACCGCTGGACAGGTTCGACTTACGTGCTAATTGGCGACGGGACAAGTGTTGATGTTGTTGGCGTGGGGGCTAATGCCTTTCCTCGTTATGATATTGCTCAAACTTTGTCGGATGTCGCTAAATCCCAATTGCTCACCAACATTGGGGCTAAAAAGTCCTACAACTTACTCAATAAAACCGCCTCTTACACCTTAGCTTTAGCTGATTTTCAAAACGATGTTGATTTGTACGACAAGGTTTATCTGCGGATGAATCTCGCTACTGCCAATAACGTGACCGTTGATACATCATTGACAACATTACCAAACTTAACTGAAATTAGCATTAGAAACGTGGGGACGGGCTTCACCACCTTAGTTGCTAGTGGTACTACATTAAACGGAATTTTAGTGTTTAACACTGTCAATGAAGTCAAGACGCTGATTAAAGTCGGGGTTAATGAGTGGGATGTGGTGGGAGCATTAACATGATTAGTGGGGTTTTGTGCCAACGAAAAGCAGCAGTTGTTGAGCGTTGGTTTAAGTTTGACGGCAATCTATTAAACAATGGGAGCTTGGCGTGTACTGCTACATTAGTGAGCGGAAGTGTGTCTTATAGCTCATCAAATGCGAATGCAGGACAGTCAATAGTCCCAAGCGGTGCTCAAATAACTACGACACCAACTTATGCTCTTGGCACTGACTTCTACATTGAGTTTTACGCAACATTAACAGATAACGGTATTTACAACACGATTATAGGATCATCTGGAGCTGGAATACTTATAGGGAAGACAAGTTTTGGTGGTGGAAAAATACAGGTTAATGTGTACGGCAACCCCGGGGGGGGATTTGATAGTGCGTTGCCTTGGGCTGATGGATTAAAGCATAAATTCAAAATTACGTTTATTTCAGGGGAGATTAAATTATATGTTGATGACATATTAAGAGACACAGGAACAACTAATATAACTAATTTTCTTTATGCAAAAAGTGAGATTGTTTTGTTTTATGGCGTTGGTTCATCGGGCGGCTACTACGACGATTTAATTATTCATCGTAATGTTGTTCCGTAACCCCACCCAAACAGCGACAGACCATCCATTACACTAACGCCTAACCCTCATTGAGAGATAGGCGTTTTTATCATGCCCAAGACTTCTAAAATCACGTTTAACGTAAACGAGCTACAACGCCAACACACAGGCCAACGGCGATGCTATGACAATGTCGGCTTGGCACGCCTCATCAATTCACCTCAGATTCAAGAGCGCGTCAGCAAAGGCGACCTGATTGGCTATTATGGCCATTGGCCGCGTAAAAAGTTTGGGATGCAGCCGCAAGAAGGCGGTATGGATGGCAGCAAGCCGATCACCTTAAAACCTGCTATTCGCACCACGTTCTTAGAAGCTGACAACAAAGGCAACCTCACGCATCAAACCGAGTTTTTAGACACCCAAGAAGGCAAAGATGCCTATGACTTGTTTCAAAACAAAGTTGGTGGCTTTAGTGCGGCAATGACAACCGCACCCAAAGGCGTGACCGAGATCCCTGTCCGTTTTTATGGCTTTGATTATGTCCTTGAGCCTAACTTTAGCGGTAATCGTGGCTATACGATGGCTTTTGATAGCGCGCCGAATGATCCATTGATTTTAGAGCGTTTTGATTCAATCAATGATGATGGCGATACAGGTGAGTTGATTCACGTTTTTGATAGTGTTGAAGAGGAGGTGTTATATCAAAATCAGGTCATGGGTGACTTGTATCGTCGCCTACAAGGTGACTATCGCCATGTTTTAGACAGTGCAGGTGCAATGTCAGGCGAAAAGGCGCACTTAGAGCAAACCATTCAAGAAATGCTAGATAAGCAAGCCAAGCAGGGTAAACGTAGCAGCCGAAGTCCTATTTTTATTGATGAACGGAAATTGTCACGTTTTGATGAGGCGAATTCATTTAAGACGGCGGATTTGGTGAGTCTTGATATGGACGATGATAAAGATATTCGCGCCGAAAAAGCCAAGATTGCACAGGCTAAACGCCGTTATGGGTACTAATCATGGCTGATTTATTTCTACCCGTGAAAGTTGGTTTAGGCGAATACATGGGGCGGTTTAAGCAATCGTTTGCGGTCACTCATAACGACACGAACGCAGTACAAGAGTTTTCTACGCGCCCCCTAGAACAGAGTATTGTTTTTGCTCCGTCACGCATGGGTGATGCCATTGAAGAGATATTGAGTGCGTGGCGCAGAAATACCAATGAAAACGGCAAAGCACAAAGTACCGCTTTTTTGCCTGTCATGGCGATTGCTGTTGCCCGTGACTATACGCCCGCATCGCCCGGTCAAGGCATGATGTTGGGTGATGCGATTGATATTAAAATTCCCAATTATCCCGACGAACGCAATCTAAAACTAGAGTTGATCCGTGGTCAATTGCGCGTACAAGTCGTCGTGATTGCCGCCGATGACAGTACCGCTAAAAGCTTAATAGCGCGGTTTTGTCATTTTGTGCGCCGTTATGATAACCGTGGGTTTGATGCGGTTTATCCACTCGCAGGCGTTAATGAGGCTTGGTTTAACACTTGGGATAGTCAAGACCTTTATCCTTCGGCTGTCACCATCGCCCAGACCAACCTAGCCATTCAAAAAGTGGACTTGATGTTGAACATCGCCATCCCGATGGTTTACGGCGCGGCCAGTGGTCAACCCAATAGCGGTATCGGTACAGGAACGCCAAGTGATCCATTCGGCTTACCTGTGTTAACGCAAATCAATGTACGGCAATTAAATATGTCCGATAAGGAGTTGGTATGAGTGAACCCCTAAGAATCCGCGCCATTGTGCAGGGTTATCAAGGCGATATGTTGTGTATTTATGCGGCGATGGACGAAGCCAGTGGTTTATTGCTCATCGACCGTGCCGAAAAGTTTGATGAAAACATGGAGATTACGCCTGATTTAACCATTTTGACCAATGTGCCATTGTTGCCTAGTTGGACGATGTTTTTTAAGGAAGATCAGCTTAAACAGGCGATTGATGCGTACCACACCTTAACAGGCAATGGCTTATTGGACATTGAATCGAATATGCAGCGTTACAATCCTGTGGGCGCGATTCAAGTTAATGGCATGAAGGAAAGCGGTATCGAGTACCGTTTTAGTGAGTTAAATAATGGTCATGTTGGGATATTGATATGCGCCTTGTTTGCCGAAAAACAGCGCAATATTCGAGCGAGTTTAGCCGCACAAGTGAATATGCTGAATCCACCGACCCCATTACCTTACGCGCAACAGCGAGAGAGTTTTGTGGTTAAGCCTATGAGTGTCGGCTACTTTTTTTAAGGTGAATCATCGTGCTCAATAATGTGCCGTTAGCAATCAGACGTTCGGTTCGGGCGGTGACGCTGAATCACCCTAACCGTATGACGTGTACCGTTTATCGAAAGGTGGTGACTCGTATCGCACCAACAATGATAGGGGGATTGCCTACGCTGGGCGGTTTAGGCGTGCTAGAAGATGATGATGAAGCAGATTTTGAATATCAGTCATTGGGTGATGGCTGTGTGGTGATGTTAGGGACGTATCAGGGCGGCTTTAGAAGTGATGACAATTCACTTTTAGACAATCCCAATACCTCACAACAAGAGGCATTGCTTGAGCCTTTAGCGGATGATGGCTTTGCACCTAAAAAGCATGATTTAGTGAGCATTGTCATTGGGGATGCCTTGTTGCCTTATGAGATTACTGAGATTACAGGCACTGTCAATATTCCGCCTTTTACGCAAAAGTACGTTTTACAATTGAGAGATGAGTTGCTTTATGTCGCGCCTTAAAAAGATTTCTAAGCTGCCTATACGGCAGAATCGTAAAAGTATCAGCTTTGACTAACAGCGTAAAGCGTAACCCTAAAAAAAGTAACGTCTTTAATCATTTACCCTAGTCGTAACTTAAAAATCTTACGACTAGGTGTTTTCTATGTCAGCTTTACTCTCTCAAATTAACAATGCCGCGCACCAAGGCGCATTTGGCCATAACCCTCGCTCTGAACCCACACTTGCCCAATTAGCCGCAGGTAACTACAAAAAAGGCGTAGTGATGGTGAAAGGGCTAAGCATTGCCATTGAAAACCCAGCCTACACCTATCGCAAAGGCATGGATAAATCAGGCAAAGAATGGATGTGCTTGATGCAGGCACATTATGGCTATATTCAGGGTCATAAAGGCAATGACGGCGATGAAATGGATGTATTCATTGGCAATGTGCCTGAAAACGACACGGTTTATATCGTCAATCAAAAAACAGCAGACGGCTATTTTGACGAGCACAAAATCATGCTGGGCTTCCTGTCACAACAGCAAGCCGTTGACACCTACCAACACTGTTTTGAGCGTGGTTGGACGGGTTTAATGAGTGTTGTGCCTTGCACGATGACGCAATTCAAGTGGTGGTTAGCCAATGGTGATAAGTCACGGCCTGTCACCTTAGACCGCTTGCCCTACGCAGGGTTAGAGCGTTTGGATAGTGTGATTTGGGGCGGTAATGACGGGTCAGACTTAGCCAGTCATAGCGGTCAAGTACATAAATTGTTGTACCAGATTCGCCAATGTGATGACACGCACCAAGCCTTAGAGCCATTGTCTTATAACGATTTAGTGCAAGAACTTGGCAATCAAGGTTTTATTTATGAAAGCTATGATGCGTTAGTTGTTGAGTACAACAAATTAGAGAAAAAAGCCAAGCAGCTACTCATGGTCATGCAAGGTGCAGCCAGTACCGTTAAGCCAATGGGCGTGACCGTGGGCAAGCCATTAACTAAGGGCGGTGTTGCTAATGTCGTCGCATGGTTTGAGATGGATGATGGTCAAGCCGTTGGTGTGTTTTTTCATAATCCTGATAAAACGCCTAAAAAGATTGACCCCACGGACGAGATGATTAGCTGCAAATGGGTGCTGAACAAAAAAGATATTACCATTGCCGTTGCGCCTGAGCAGGGAAAGGATTTGATTATTCGCACGGTAGCCAAGCGTATTATGCAGTTGGTTGAAAAGAACCATGACCGTTTTGTCAAAGCGAATGGTGACAAGGCCGCACTGAACCAAACAGAACAAGATTTAACGGCGCAAGTGGCTGACAAGCAAGCGACCTTGAAAAGTTTGCAAAATGACGTTGCCGCGTTGCAGGCGAAGAAGGCCGAAAAAGATGCTTTTAATCTGACTTTACAGCAGAAAACAGATGAAGATGCTTTAGCTGAAAAAGTGAAAGCACTAACTAAACAGGCTAATGATTTTGGTAAAGCTAAAGATGGATTTTTAGGGGTTCTACTTCAACCTATTGATACTAAAAAAGCTGACAAATTATTTAAAGAGGCTCTAGGTGGTGAATGGTGTTTTACTGTTTACCAAGGTTTTGTAGGGGTATCAATTCCAAAACTTGGCATTTTGTATTCTAAAGGTGATGGCACATATTCGTTTAGCAATGAAACAGGGATGAGTAGTGATGATCCTCAGTTAGTTTATCAGGGCATGTTAGATGATAAAGGCTATCAGCAAGCAAGGCTTGTTAAAAACCTATCCCAATTATTGATTGATATTGAGGCTGATAAATTTTCAGATACAGAGCTATTAAGTAAAGAGCCTTTGCTGAAAGATGGTTATTCACTTATTGGCGGTGAGGGCGCACAAGAAAGTACCATTAAAGCAATGTACAAAACTGCGTTTCAAAAAATTGAAGCAGCCAAGATAGGCAATAAACCCTACAGCGAAAACATCACCGATGCTTTAGTCGCTAAATATGGTTGGGCTGTTAGTGATTTTGTCAGCAGCATTAAAAAATCATTTAGCGGTATGGCTGCGGCTGGTGAAATGAGCGATGGCACACGCAATTTAACTGCTACTGTTTTAGGTAATGGTCGTTGGATTGGCATTGAAGATGTTAAGGCCGCTACAGGTGGTAGTCACGTATTAGAAACCGAAATGGATATGCGTCCATACATGACCGATGCCGAAGGTGGTGCTAAGGCGTTCAATGACTTAGTAGAGGCTTATGTAGCTAAACGGCGTGAGGAGGTTAAAGCCCCTGTCTTAAAAACCACAGGGAAGCTATCAACGCCACAAGAGTTAGTGCAAGTTGCTATGTCGCGTAAAGAGGGTAATAAAGCGTTTGTAGAATTGGGCGAGGTAACGGCTGATGTTGCCCAAAAAGTCAAAGATGCTACGGGCGAAGATGTGACTGGATGGGTACATGGATTGGATGAGGCTGCTGTACGACATATTTTAAAAGAGCATGGTGATCCTGCTGTAGAAGATCCTCGCGGTCAGATTGCTATTACTATGGCGGATATTGAGCAAATCGATGAAGTAGTAAACAATCCAGATTCTGTTGAAGAAGGAGAAATATTGCCTGATGGCACGAAGACAGTATTGTCCAAAAAAGCAATGAATGGCAGCGTGACTATTGTGCAGGAAGTAAGATTAGGGCGTAAAAAATTAGCAGTAAAAACGCTGTGGAAAGTTCGAAGCGTGCCGCCTACTACAGCCGAAGCTGGCTTGGTGCATACGTCCGAAACGTCCGCTCGCAACTCTCCACAGACAATTGAAACTATAACACAACCGCCACAAAGCGCAACCGAAGAACGTCCCTCAAACTGGCGCACGAACCTTGCCAATGCCCGTGCCGTTGCCAAGTCTTTAGGTTTAGAGACTAAGGGTAAGAAGTTGGTTGATTTGGTAGGTGAGATTGAAAAAGCTCAAACAACACAAAAAAGCGCGCCTGTACCTGAGCCTGTTCAAGCCCCTGTTATTCCTGAGCCTACGCCTGCCGTAGTGCAAGCAGAACCCACAGATGAAGGATACATGACGGCATCAAATGGTACGCAGTATAAATTCGAGATACGTCCTTACAACAATGGCTTTGGCGTTTTTGTTAAGTCAAAACACGCAGACGGTCGAGAATTTGACCAGTTGTATGCGTCAAGAAAAACAGAAGAAGATGCTCAAATGTCCGTAAACCAAGCTAAGAATCTATATCTTGATATTCCTTTGCCTAGTGGCACTTATCGACAAGGCACTTTCAATGGAAAAAAATATGAGGGTTTGTCTGAATCAACGGCAAAAATAGAAGCGAAAAAACGCAATCACGGGATTGATGCGGGCAGCGAGTGGGTTGTAGTTGATGACTCTAGCAATAAAGGAAAGTTTGCCATTGAATTGCGCCAAGAAATTAAAGTAGAACAACCCGTAAGCGAGCCAGCTACACCCACCCAAGAAGACCAAGACCGTGAATTCTTGCTGTCTGCCATCGACGAAAAAATCAACATCTTAGATGCCGCTAATGTCAATAAATTAGCCGAGCTATCGAAAGTCTATACCCAAGGTGACATGAACGGTCTGATTAAACAGGCCAAACAAGTTGCGATTGATGCCGTTAAACGCAGCGTGGCCAATGCTACTGCGAAAATGAATTAAGAAGGGTTAAGACGATGAAAACTGATTACGAAAAATTTAAGATTTTAGGCACAATTTCGGCATTACTCCGCCAATTAGAAGAGCCAAGTGCCAAGCCTGAGCTTGATATGTTTGGTGAGCCTATCGCTTCACCCAATAAGACGCTCGATGTCACCCGTGTCGATGTCAAAGACATTAAAGTTGATCCTAAAGCCTACCAATTCCGTAGTGAAGTTGGCCATGACGGTACGGACAAACGCTTGAATGAAGTCAAGGCGTGGGATGACTTACGCGCAGGGGTCATGGTGATACATGAGCGTCACGATGGCCAACAGTTTATTGCCGATGGCCATCATCGTATTGCCTTGGCGAAGAAATTGGGTGTCGATGGGGTGAATGCCTTTGTCTTGAAAGAAAGCGAAGGGCATACCGTCGATGATGCCAAATCATTAGCCGCCTTAGTCAATTTGGCCAACAATAACGGCACAGGTGTTGATGCCGCTAAATTGTTCCGCAGCAATGCTAAGGGCAAACGTCCAGAACAGTTAATGGAAGACTTAAACCTCCCCAAAAATCAAGCCATTAAAACGGGTGTTGCTTTGGCCAAACTCTCCGACGATGTGTTCGGTTCGGTGGTCAATGGTGTGATTGAAGAGCGTGATGGTGCGGTCATTGGTGATACGTTTAGCAGTCCAGAGGAACAACAAGCCGCCTTAAAGCAATTCATGCGTGTACGTCCTGCTAACCAAGAAGAGTCTCAAGTCTTAGCACAACAGATTAAATTAGCAGGATTCTCTAAGGCGCAAGCATCCGATAACTTTGACTTGTTTGGTAGCGAGTTAGATACTGATAGTTTGTTAGGCGAACGGACACGGCTAATCGTGGCATTAGGCCGAGCCTATAAAAAAGATAAAACCTTGTTTGAAACACTGGGGATCAATGCCAGCAAAATTGAGCAAGCAGGTAATCAACTGGATAAGGAAACCAATTCCAAGCTCAGTAATGAAGCAACCGTCATGCAGTCATTGCTTGGTGAGCAGATTTACACTAATCCAAAAATGAAGCAGGTCTTAGACCAATACGCCACCGAGCTAAAAGACAATCCGAATGGTATGGCCACTATTTTGGCCAAGCTTAAACAAGCCTTGCCACAGGTGATGAGTAACGCTAAACCCGTGTTTGACGATGCGGGTAACGCGGATTTTGAAGCCTTTATGTTGATTGCTGAGGCGACCCGTTTATTAGAAACACTTAGCGTTGATAGCGATGATTTTTTCACACAGTTGATGCGTTTACAGGCGATTATTGCTCAATTAGAGGGCTTAAATACTAGCCCGCCCAAGAGCCAAGATAGCGAACCCGATCATGAGGAACGTGTGACCCGTGGCAAACGTCAAAAAGCCAATAATGCCGCCATTGCCTTGTTGAAGAAAATTGATAGTGGTGAAGCGGAAGTGACACCTGAAGCCAAAGCCATTTTAGCCAAATATAGCGGTGGTGGTGGTAACTTAGTCAATGCTGACGGGACGATGGGGAGTGATTATGAATACTACACGCCTAAACCCATTGCGAAGGCGATGTGGTCATTGTTGGGTGAGTTGGGCTTTGCGGGTGGCAAAGTCTTAGACCCTAGTGCAGGCGTAGGCGTGTTTGGTAGCAATGCTCCGACCAATGCCGTGGTTGACTCGATTGAGCTAGACCATACATCGGGTCGAATCAATCAAATCCTAAATAGTAGCGAAAAGCAGAAAATCGTTATTTCGCCCTTTGAAGAAGTTGCCGCTAAAACACCTGATAATCTCTATGACGTGGTAGTGACGAACGTGCCGTTTGGTGACGTGGGTTCACGGGGCGCAAATCGCTTTAAGGACAAACGCTACAGTGATAAGCCGCTAGACTATTACTTTATCTTACGGTCTTTAGAAAAGCTCAAGTACGGCGGTTTAGCGGCCTTTATCGTGCCGCCACGGATTGTTAGCGGTAAAGAAAAGATCAATAACGACTTACGCTATAACGCTTCGTTAATGGCTGAATTCGTTGGCGCGTATCGTTTGCCGAATGTGGTGTTTGCCAATGCAAATGCTGACACCATTACCGATGTTGTGGTGTTCCGTAAATTCGCTAAAGATAGCACTGAACAAATTGAAGCCCTGTTAAGCCAAAACACGGATGTATTGCGTGAATCAAACGTCTTGTTTGATGATTTCCTACAAGGGGATTATTTCAAAACCGAAGGTCATCGTTTTATCTTGGGTGAGTTTCAAGCCAAAGACCCTAATAAGTACCGTGATGTTGACCGTGTGATCCACCACGGGAGCATGACCGATATTGCTAAGTTACTGACAAAGTTTCCTGATAGTCGAATCAATTGGGCATTGCTGAATACCTCGCCAACTTTGCCGATTATTTACCGTGAAGGCGACACGTTGGTACACGGTGGCCAAACCTTACAAATGCGTGCGGGCGATTGGGTCGTTAAGCAATCGGACATCGAGCAAGACGCAGAAATGGCGGTATTAGGTTCAACACTAGCGACTCCAGCCGTTGCGCTCGCCAATGCCATGACTTATGCCGATGGTAAGCAGTACCATGATTATTTAGTGCGCTTGGGTCGTTTTGACGATGTTTCTGACTGGCTAAAAGACGTGAATACTTCGGTGTTGCTTGTTGCGGAAAACACCCGTGCCGCTTACTGGCAAGCGATTACCGCAGGTTTCGCCGTGCAAAATGCCTTTATTCGCCACGGTGAATTAAAAGAAGAAGGGCAAGAGCAATTTAACTATAACGCCACCTATCCCTTTATTAGCAAAGCCTTGTTAGATAATGTCCCCATTATCCGTAGTCCGTCCTCCAAGCTGGATAAAATAGCCAAAGGCGCATTAGGCCGTGCTAAGGGCGTGGTACTGAAAGAGGGTTTATCTAAATTATGGCTGGGTGAAAGCAACACGATTGCCGACTTAGATGTACAAGACCTAACCTCTTATCAGCAATATGAAAAGCTCATGTATGGCACAACAGGCCAAGCCAAGTTTGTCCCTGTTGTTGAGATGAAAAAAGTCATGGGTGATGACTTTGACCCAATGACCAGTGATGACTGGTGTTTAAGTGCCGATGGTCAAGGCGTACTTCATGCGGATGATTATTTTGTTGGTAACTATAAAGCCTTTTTAGACACCCTTGATAGCCAGCTTGATACTGTGACCGATGAGGCGGTGCGTACTAAGTTACTCCGTCAAAAAATGATTGCCGATCATCGGGTGCGTAAAACCGATGTCGAAAAAATGTCATTTAACTTGCACTCACCGTTTGTCGATATTCAAACCAAGGTGGAGTTTTTACAACGCTACATTAACCCGTCATTCCGTATTGAATATGACGGTGATGAGCCTGTGATTGCCATTCCTGAAAGCGTCCGTAAAGAAGGCGAGCGTGGTCGAAACCTTGGCCGATTTGTCGAGTACCTGAAAACAGGCCGTGCCTTTACCTTGACCAGTAGTAAAGATGCTGAAGATGATCCAGAGATGGAGAAAGCCCGCCTCAAGTCGCTAATGGACACCATCGAGAAGGCAGAGGCACAATTCGAGGTATGGGTTAAAGCCAATCCTAAAGTCATCGCCTCATTACAAGCCAAAGCGAATAATCCAGAGATTTTAGATTTTATTGAAGTAGAGGCCACATCGAGCCTTGAGATTAAAGGCTTTAATCCAAAAACAAAAAGTCCAGACTTTGCAATGCACGGTTATCAAAATGCCGCTGTGCGTAAAAATGGCCGTCATTTTGGCGGTATTTTGGGCTTGGATGTGGGCTTAGGTAAAACATTGACGGCCTTAGCCTCTGTGCAATATGTCCATAGCATCGGGGCAAAGAAAAAGACAATGGTGATTGTGCCTGCCTCGGTATTATCCAATTGGAAAAAAGAAGCCACTTTTGCCTATGAGAACTTAGACGATTGCTTGTTTGTTGGCTTGCGTCAAAACAAACAGGGCAAGGACACGGTTAGTTCGTCGGCTTATGATGAAGACCTAAATGTGGTGCTTGAAAATCGTCACAAGAAAATCTTCTTAACGCTTGAAGCCTTTGCCAAAATTCCATTACGTGAAAAAACGAAGTCATTGTACTTAGAGCACTTGGCGGAAACCGATGATCGTTTTGATGTCTATGGTAAAGACAGTAAAAAGGCACAAGAGCGAGCCAAAGGTGCAGCCGCACAAGCGGTAGAAGACATTGGTGAAAAGTCTGGTGCCGTGCCATTCTTTGAAGACATGGGTATTGATAGTCTGGTGATGGACGAAGGCCATGTTTATAAGAACAGCCGTACCACTAACGAATTTAAGTCGGCTAAATTTTTAGCCTCACCGACCATCTCGCAGCGTGGTGCAGACGCGAATATTAAATGTTGGGTCGTCCGTGGCGATAATGCCAAAGGTGATGGTGTCATGGTGTTGACTGCGACCCCGATTACTAACAGCCCACTCGAAATTTACAATATGTTGTCGTTGGCTGTTGGTGAAAAACAGGTCAACAAAGGCATGTTGGGGATTAAAGGTGTTGACGAGTTTATGGAGGCATTTGCCGATATTTCCGAAGAAGAAAGCGTCAACATCGTCGGTGAACCTAAGCTATACCGTACCTTTACAGGCTTGCGTAATGTCGAGTTATTGCGCTCGATGTTACATAGCAATGCCAACATTCGTACTGCCAAACAAGAAAACCTGAAAATTCCAGAGGCCGATGAAGTCAAAGTCGGTGTTGCCTTGGGCGATCCTGCCGAACGCTGTTTACGCCGATTGTCTGCCGTGTATGCCTTGGCGCGTGACTTTGAAAAAGGCAATCTACACAATGAAGACGAGTTAAAAATGCTTATGGCGGCTCAAGCGGATTTTAACGAGCCGATTAAACTGTTAGCGCACCCATTCAACCTGATTAAGAAAATGACCGATGTCATCATAGATCAAGATGTGGGCATGGATAAAGCAACCCGTTGGACATTCTTGACCCCACAAGCCGCACTTGCTCAGAAAGTCGTGGATGCCTTTAATAAAACTAAGCAAAACGTCAAACAGGTGCGTTTAAGTCCATTGCAAAGTGAAGACGATGTTCTGTCTCACACCACGGACAAGGACGAAAATGGCGAGTCTTACGATGTCTTAAAGGTGATGATTCGTGCCGTCATCGAAAAAGACGGCGTGATTGTGTTGCCGACAACTAACTTTGACGTGACGGGTAAGTTTTTAGAGATTGCCGCTAAAATGGGCTTAGAGATAGATACTAATCTGTCACCTAAAGTCGCAGCCATGATCGAAAACTTTAAAAAGGAAAATGCCCACTCACGCAATGGTACGATCAAAGTGAAGCAGATTATTTTCTGTGACTTGCTAGTGATGCACCACAAGTTAAAAGTCATCTTGAGCCAACAATGTGGTATTCCAGCCGATAAGATTGCCATTATTAACGGTACATCCATTAAAGACCCCGTGGATATGCAAATTATCCAAGACGGCTTTAATGCCAATGATGACGAAAATCAGTATCAAATCATCATTGCCAATGAAAAAGCCGAAGTGGGTATCAACCTACAGAAAGGCACGCAGGCGATTCATCACTTAACGATTCACTGGACACCTGACAGCCTACAACAACGTAATGGTCGTGGTGTGCGTCAAGGTAATCATGTGGAGAAGGTCAGTGTCTATTACTACGATGCGAATGGTACGTTTGATGAGTACAAGCGTAACCTCGTCAATAAAAAGGCGGATTGGATTAGCCAAGTAATGACCAATGGCGGCGGCAATAAAGTACAAATTGCGAACGGACTCAGCAATACCGACTATGAAACCATGATTGCCTCCATTGGTGATGCTGACGCACTCCGCAAAGCGCAAGAAGAAAAAGAGTCTAAAGAAAAGGATCAACGCGCCCAAACGAGCAAGAAAACACAATTGCAGCAATTGAATACCATTGACTCACAGAAAGAGCAGCTTAAACGCCTAAACGATACAGGTGAACAAGTAGCGACTCTGTATAAAAAAGCCTTTGATCTCTATGCCGTAATGCGTAAATCAAGAACTGCGGCCAACAATGCGGATGCAAGCCCTGCATTTAGAAAACGTGCTCAAGCCCGTTATGAGCAAATCAAAGTCCAGTATGATGAAATTGCTAAAACGATTCGTGGGTCAGTGGTTTTTAGGGACTGGAAAAAAGACTTGATTGATGTCGATAGTGCGTTAAGCGTGGCCACCACTCGCTATAAAACAGCCGATGTATGGTCTGAAAAAGAACGTATTCAATATGCGTTTAATTCGGTTGTAGAGGGTTCGGAGTTGGACATTAGCATTGCCACAGAAAAGAAAATCTCTGAAAGCATGATCGAGCAAGCGGTGAAGTCATTTGCCGATGCGGATAATGGCTATCACCCATCACTAGCAGACGCTTATAACAAAGGCGAAGCGATACTGATTGGCAATACGATTGCCGAAGCAGGGACGTTTGCCTATGACAAGCAGGGTGATTTGTGGGTACTAGCGAAACGCAATTCATTCTATTTTGTGCGTGGTGTGGCTGAAAAATTCCAAGCCAGAGGTCAAGAATTATATCGTTTTGATGACTACCAGAAATCAAATGGCGGTCGCTTTGGTAATGAGTTTAATAGCTTTGCACAACTCATTACCCGTCACGATCCTGACTATCAACAAACCTTAATCAAAGCAGCAGCGATTGACGATGACTTGTCTCGCAAAACAGGGTTTAGAAACCCAGATAAAAAGTTCTTGTTGGCCGATTACAACCCAGAAGTGGCGGCTTATCATCAAGTGAAGTCTAGGGTGTGGTATAGCGCAAAAGACTATACATTACCGTTTGGCTTTCCTTATGTGGCTGACTCCATTAAGTATTTTGATGAGTCGGTATTAAATGAGATTCGCCACGATCAACATGTGAGTATTGATGTTGAAGGCTCTGGACAATATACCCAGTTTGCATTTAAAGCGGGTAGTGCATTTGAAGTAGATGGTATCGAGCCGATTCGGGTATCAGAAGATAACCCTGTTACTTTGGAAAAAACAGCCCTTGCATTGATTGATTTTGCCAGTGCCAACCGATTAGAAATAAAAGGATTGTTAAGTTTTCTGATAATGAACGGTGTAGGTAATGCGAATAAAGTCGATTATATTGATCTGTTGGCTTTGCGGTTAGATGGTGCAAAACTCAAACAGCAGGTTTTTGCTGAGTTAGATAAATTACCGTCAATGCCCAATGTCTTTAAAACGAAAAAAGAGGCGGATGACTGGCTAGTTAAGGAAGTCCCGATCATGGTTGTCGCCAATAAGCAGACAGCATGGTGTTTGGATGTATTTAGTTTGACGATTTTCGACATCGCTAAACTATTACATTTAGAGCTTGATGAGTTATACCAGTACGTGACCGAGGAAGCCCCTGTCATTCCTGAGCCTGTTGCCATTGAACCTGTTAAGCAAGACAGTGGTATTGCGGCATTGATTGCATCACAGGAAAAATGGGGATTAGTTGCTTTAACCGATGCAAACAAGCCTAGCTCGAAAGAGGACAGCCCAACGTATCGAATGAAGGATAGGATTAAGGATATTTCTACAACGCTATCCCGTAAGCAGGCAGGATGGCACGGTAAAACCGCCTCATGGACAATTACAACCGAAGTATGTGCTCGATTGTTTGAAGGCTATCCTGACCAAATGAAAGACGTTGCTATCATTGCCCCACAATACAGTGAGCTGAAGTGAGATTAAGAAAATGACTGTTACAGACGAAAAAATGACGAATTACGTGTTTAATCCAGCGTACATTGAAGAGGTGTATAGCAAGTATCAAGAAAAGCTCAAAGCACAGGGTAAAACCTTATTGCAGGTGTCGCCGCCGATTATTGCTGCACGGTTGCGTAAGAACCCCAAGGTGTACTTAGAATATGGTGTGTACTGGTGGGCATTAAAGCATCTTCTAAACGAGCAAGGCTTTAACTTTGGTAGCGAAACCGATTCAATCTTGGCCGCACGTTATTGTGTTTTTGATGCTAAGGGTGACATGGACAAGGAACGAACGATTGTCGCCGCCGATGAGTTTGCTACGGAGTATCGTGCGACGTTCTTTGTTGGGCATTGTCAGTTTGACTTGAGTGGCGATGGTGATGAGGATTATCGCTATAGTTTGTTTGATGAGGATATGGAACGCCTCGGTAATTAAGTCGCGTTTTTACGTTAGTCACTAGCCCACCCTGAAAAGTGGGCTTTTTAATACCTTCAAATCCTGTAACCCTCCCAAAAGCACCCTTTTTATTGTGTCAGCATAACTCTATCCAAACGGTTTTCGTTTTTAACAAACAAAAGGTATGAGTTATGCCACGTATTTACGCAAGCAAAGCAACCGCCGAAATCGGTAACTATTTCGATGCAGCACAAGCACGATTAAAAGATGGTGCAAAAAACACTAAAGAAGTATTTGACTCCGTGCAACAAGACAACGCCGTTGCGACACCTGCCGCCTTAGATGGTTTATACGGCAAATTGCATGAAGGCTTTCATCAAGGTGTGTTTGATTCCGTGATTCAAGGTATGAATAGATACCACAAGGAACATGGTTGTGATGCACCTGCCGATATTATCGAGCAGTCTTTACACAATGCCATGACTTCACAAATGGCATTGAAAGACCTAGGTATTCGCCTTGACTCTGTATCTGAGTCACACATGGACGTTTATTCCTTACAACCCAATCGTGCAACTGTTTCAATTCTCGCATCATTTGCAGAAGCTATCCCGTTTGCTGGATTCTTCCCTGCCGACATTCGCTCTAATGAAGCCAAAAGCATTATTTTGAATAATCGTGCTCGAAACAATTGGGGTGGTTACAGTGCCGATGGTTCGGTCGATGGCACATCAAATGGTAATCCTTATGTCATGCCCAATCGCTTAGTGGCATTAACCACGTCTAACCAAACCGCTTATACAGGCACAGCCCGTGCTAAATATGTTGCTGGTAGCCGTACCGTAATGGATGGTGCAAGTGCTGGTTTGACATTGGCTGCTGGTCGCACATCTATTCTAGTGAATGGCTTTGAAGCGGCACGCGATACCCGTGTTGGTAGCTTGGGTGGTACAACCCCAATTAGCGGTATGATTCTAATTGGTGCAACCAATCACGCTGTTAGTGGTACAGTAAATAATGACACGGGCGCGATTGCCGTTACCTTTGCGCCTGCATTGCCAAATAACACCGAAGTCGTTGCCGAAGTCATTGTTGACTACGAACGCAATCCTTCAGTGATCCCGTCTTTTGGTTTTGAAGCCGAAGCCTTTAGTTATTTTGCTTATGGTCATCGTGCTTTGACAGAATTAACTATCGACAGTCAAAGTCAAGTGCGTAATGAAATGAACTTAGACCCAGCGTCTAATAGTTTGTTTAGTTTGCGTACTCAACTCACCAATGAACAGCATTATCACGCCTTGCAGTTAGGTTTGATGGTCTCTGCAAATAACCGTCAGGTACATGACTTTAACTTGGCCGCACAGTTTGCCGCTAAAAATATCTCTGAAATTTTTGGCGATGTTGAACAAACCTTGTTTGTGCTTGACCAGCAAATGATTAACGACACCTTAGATCACGGCATTACGCATTTATATGTGGGCGATCAACTTGGCGGCATTATCGCGGGACTACCTAGCACGATGCTTGTGAAGTCAGGTGTCGCGTCCCGTGCAGGTATTTATCGTATTGGCCGTTTGTTCAACAAATATGAAGTCTATTACACGCCTAAAATCGTGACAGGTGACAAAGCGGCTGGTACTGCAACTATGTTGTGTGTTGGTCGTTCTAACGATGTAGGCCGTAGCCCGATTGTCATGGGTGATTCTGTTGCGCCGATGTTTATTCCATTAGCGACAAACTCCGACTTGATTATGAAGCAAGCGTACTACCAACGCAGTTTCTTGCAGTTGAATAAACACATGGCCAGTGCCAAAGGCTTTGCCCGTGTTGAGTTTATTAACCTGCCAATGCTTTAAGGCGGAGTAAGTTATGTCGGCTGTCAAAAAGAAAAGTCCTGTTTTAGTCAAGTCAACACCTCAAGCGGTAGCGACTTGGCCGCGTGAAGTTGTTGTCAAAAACAACACGCCTTTTCGGTTTGTTGAAAAGGTTAAAAGCGTCATTTTGACAGCCCATAGCGAACAGGCGGTGATGGTATCTGAGTCAGAATTAATGCGAATCAAGCACAATTTTATGCAGTTAAACCTGTTGAATAACTGGAATGGCGGCTTAACTGTGGTTGATTCTTTGGGAGAAGAAAATGGCGATGTTTGAACGTCAAATCGGTGAACAGTCGGGGATTCAATTAAACCCCACGGTTGACCGTACCGATGGTGTTGCAGGCTTTGGAGATCAAACGGCGGCAATTGTTGGTAGTTTTAATAGGGGTCGTATTGACCGTCCGTTTTGGGTGGATTCCCAAACTTTACGGGCGCGTTTAGGTGCGGTGGTATCGTTAAACAAGTCTTTATTGAACGAAGCCTATTTACACGTATATGAAGCCTTGCAAAATGGCGCACAACAAGTATTGGTCAGTCGTTTAGTGCGTGAAAATGTAGTCAATGACTTTGTTGTGATTCAGGTGGATGCCACCGCAGGCGCATTACAAACCGAAACGGGCGAGCCTATTTTAAATAGTGCAGGTGCAGCGATTACTGTCGGTAATACTGCCATTATCACCACATCCGCCTCTATTTCTACTGGCTTTGCTGATGAATTGGCAATTGCGTTTAAGCTTAAAGACGGCATTAACGAAGGCTTTGTTGTTCGTGCTAATTTTGATGCTTATGACGATGTAGATGCGTGGAATGATGCGCATACTGTATTTAATCCAAAATCGTTGCGTATTACCATTGAGATTTTAGATAAAACCAGTCTGCAAGTGCTTTATCGTGCCGTAGGTGCGGTGAATCCTGATTCTGTCGATGAGTTTAATCAATCTCGTTATATCGGTGACTTAGCGAGTGATGTTTTCGTCTTTAGTGCAGGCAACTTGCCCAATGCAAGTTATCAGGAGGCTTTAGAAGATAGCACGATGGGTCTTATGCTGGATGGCACGCGCTTGTTTGTACGTAAATCAGTTGATCCGTTTAATCACATTGATACCACTTACACTAATAGCGAATTAGATACTGCTGTCAATGCCTTGCGTTATACCAATGAAGATTTTGGTTACATCATGGGCGGTGGTACGCAGTCTGTCCCGTTATTAACGCGCTTAATAGCCTTGTCTTATCATACCGAAACGCTTTTAGCGATTGATGTGCCTAGCACCAAAACCGAAGAAGAAGCAATCACTTGGGTAACAGCCCTTAACGTCGATAATTTCTTAATTTCTTGCTACTGGACACCGCTCAAGTGTGACGAACCGTTGAATGGTGGCAAACAGTCATGGGGTAGTAGTGGCGCACAAATCGGTTTGCGCTGTAATCGTAATGCACGATTGAACAGCTTAGGCTTTGCCCCTAAAAACAATCCGATTGCAGGTAAAGATTGGCCGTTGCCGCGTAGTGGTATCACTCAATTACGTACACCAACAGCAAACCAATTAAGCGCATTGGCTAAGGCCAAAATCAATCCTGTGATTTTGGATAAGTTTAGTGATGGTAGTCGTTATACCTTCCGTGACTCACTGACAATGGCACGCACGTTAATCAGCAAGAAAAAACTGATTAGTGTCGCTGAAATGTCAGCACACTTAAATCAAATGGTTGTTCGTATTGGCAAAGACCATATTCAAAAAGGCATGACAGTGGCTATTGCTCGTTGTCGTGCTCAAATTGAACGTCTTTGTCAAAATGCTGAGGCTAGTGGCTGGTTAGTACCGAGTCGTGACCCTCAAATGTTTGGATTAACTCATGTGCTTGAGATTAAGCCAAATGAAGCACACCCGAACGACTGGATGGATATTCGTTTTTCTGTGTCGTTTGACGGGGTTGCCCGCGTCCTAATTATTGAACAAACCATTACCTAAGAGGGGTGATATATGAGCTTGCAAGAAATGTTGGTTGGTCGTTTATATACGCCGCAACAAGTTAAAGACATTCAAGACGGTAAAAAGCCATTAAAGAACCGTTTAGACGGGGCGAATGATGGCAAAGAAATGAATGTCACCTTAGATAAAATGGTGGCCATTGCAGCGATGGCAGATATTCGCACCAAGGCGGCCTATGCCGTTCAAACATGGGCAGAAACGGACGATCTGGACAAAGATGAATCGTTGTATGACCGTTTAGATGCGTTGATTAGTGCCATTGCCGATGGGGGTATTGATTTAGACGGTGATGCCAGTACCGACGATACCGATGATGTGTATATGGTGGCCATGCAAGCAGCCAGTGATTACATGAGTGCTTTAGGTGCGGATGATAACGACCTAGAAACTTTGTTTAATAGCAAAGATGATGGTGCGCGTGATGAAGCGGCAAATCGTTTACTTGAATTTTTAATGCAAGCTCTAGGCGATGATGAAGATGCAGCCGAGCAAGCCGTTAAAGCCTTTGCCTTTGATATGGATAGTGATGGTAGTGTTTTTGACAGTGCCAACTTCAAGAAAACGGTTGGTATCCGTGATGGCAAAAAAACCATACTGAAAAAACGTCTCGGCACAAAGTTAAAACGCACGCCTAAGCAAAAAGCGGCATTGATGAAGGCGCAACACAAAGCGCACTCAGGCGCGGCTAATTTGCACCGTCAGAAGTCGTTAAATATTGGCCGTAAGGCGGGTTTGTATTAACGATTAATGTGTTGGTAATGAAAAAGGGTTGCTGAAAAGCGACCCTTTTTTATTGCTGCCTATGCGGCAGTGAACGTGGGTATACAAGATGTTATTATGGGTAGCATTTTCTAAGCTGCCTATACGGCAGTGAACGTAATTTTCACACAAAAAGACGAGTTATAAAAGTAATTTAACCCACATTTTAAATGTAACCCCACCCAAACATCCCTAAAAACCCCATCACAATACCATTTAATATGAATTTTGTTTTGAGTGATTTCGATATGAACACCCCTTTATTGTTTGATATTAAAAACTTGTCCACAGAAGCCGACAGCATGAAGCGGCTAATTGATATGTTTTCGATGCTCGGCGAAACACTGGTAACTCACGATGTTGATAAAGCCTTAAAACGTAGTGCAGGCATTACTTATAAAGAAGTCTCTTTAACCTTTGCTGATAGCCAAACAGTGACGTTTTCAATCAAACAAACGGGCGATATTTGGAAAGTTAAACTCAATAACAAGCAAATCACCTTACGCAATCAAGACGCGCATAAGCCTGAAGCCGTGATCCAAGAAATTGCTCAAAAAATCAAAGCAGGGCGTACCGCTTACCAAAAAGCTGAAGCCGCTAAAACCAAAGCCGATGATGTGGTGCAATCTGTCAAACAGGCAGGGCTTAAAAATACTCAAAAGATGCGAGTGGCTGCATTAACGGAACAGGCCAAAGCTCTGGATGATGTGATTACCGAAACGCAGAAGATCAAGGCAGAACTTGAGACGGAGTTGGGAAAGTAGGGGCTGGGAATTCATCGCCCGGCACATCAAACCGATGGAAAGAAGAACAGCATAATATGTCTTTTGCTCAAGTTACAGAGCATAAAGGCAAGCGGATTTTGCAGTTCATTAACGATATTGATAGCGGTAAAAGCAAATGGCATAAAATTATTTTGGGCGAGTTGTCTCCTCGTGCAACGACTAAAATGGCTTCATCGCTTGGGCTAGTTCTTGCTAAACCTTTGCAGATTTTCATTAAAGACACTGTTCTTCATGCGCGTAATCGTAAACATACATTAACCAATAGTGATTGGATGCAATATCCTGAATTGTTGGAGTTATTCGATGAGGTAGATTACGGCAAGCCTTCGCTCAATCCTGACTTACTTAGAGTGGTGCTTAAAAGAAAACTATCGGCTAATCGTTGGCAAGGAGGAGTTGCAGACTTAGCATTAAAAGGGAAAGAACCAAAAATGCTGTCGGTGACGTATTTTATTGGGAATGATAAGGAGATAGAAGCGTGGTGGCAGCAAAACAAAAAGCCCTAATACCATCTGACTGTTTGGAATCACACCAAACCTGCATTAAAGCTCTATCAGTACGCATCAGGGCTGTTTGTAATGTAGCACTATTCATGTTGTGCTGCAAATTATCTAACTGGATAAACCACGTATTTTTTGTGGGAGGATAACTAAATGCCAGTACCATTAGGCAGTGATTGGGGCGCAGAAGGTAGCGGCCTAAATAAACACTTAATTGCTAAAATTTACCCTGTTCAGCAAAAAGAAAATAGCGAAGAGTATTTTTACTCCGAGGCAGATTTAATGGTTGCCGCACCATTAACCGATGGCAATATAGATGTGACGCTTAACTGGCAAAGTGCGTTTGAAAATTCAGGCACAGATTCTAAATTGCCCGCCATTAGCCAGTTACTGCAAAGTGGCCAAGCCAGTGTGATGCTCAATTTAATCGCTGGACTATTTCCTAATGATCCTGATAGCAAGATTGGTAAAGTCAATGCAGCCTTAAAAGAAACTGCTAAACAGGCAGAGGTGCTGAAAGGACGCACAGGGATTACCAAGCTCAATAGTTTGCAAGTGTTTACAGGGCTACCACCGATTAAAATACCCATTACGATGTATTTTAGGGCGTGGGCAGACCCAATGAAAGAAGTCGAAAGCCCTATTAACCAATTGTTTGCATGGGCATTGCCACAAGATTTAGCCAATAGTAGTGTGTTGGCAGGGGCTTTAGAACAAATTTTAGAAGGCAAAGTCCCCTACTTAAACACGGTATTCCCGTCAACTATCCCTCGTTTTGTTGCCTTAGAATATGGCGGTCGCACCTATAAACCATTGGTGATTGAAAGTATTGGCCATCCTTTAGTGTTGCCACGGTCAAAAGACGGGGCGATGTTAAGCGCGTCGGTGCAATTAACGCTGTCCACGTTGACTGCATGGGGTAAGGCGGATTATGAACGGGCAACTATTGGAACTTTTAACATCCCAGTCGCAGGAGTTGGAACGATTACGGAAGCTTTTTAGTCATGTAACCCAACCCAAACACCCCTAAAAACCTCATCACAATAAACGCATCTCATTAGGTGCGTTTATCATGCTGTTAATCCCCCCAGTCCAGTTACCACACGCCACATACCAACTACGCGAGCTAACCATTGGTGAAGCCATTGGCCTCGTCAAAATGAACCCCACGGCACATGAACACACGATTAGCCAGTTTTTGGCCTGTGTGCTCACAGGCAATGGCCGTGCCTTAACCGTGCAAGAACGCTATTTGTTAGTTGCTCAATACATCTCAGCAACGTGTGTCGGTGAAGCTGATTTCCCTATTGGTGATACCGCCAAGTATTCCGACTACCTCCGCATGAATAAACCATTAAGCCTCGATTTTATCGCCTTGGGCTTTGAAGAAACATGGTGTGTACATCCTTTATATGGCTGGCAAGCCGAAGCCTTAGAGGATTTGTGCCATACATGGCAAGACTGGATTTTTGGTTGCATGGCCGCGCAATTAGCCACAGCCAATGAAATGCACGAAGGCGAGTTACCCACCATTGAGACACCAACCGCCGCCTATCAATCATGGCTCAAAGAACGGATCACCGTTTTTAAAGCCTATCCCGAACGTGACTTTGCCGAACTGTATCACGCCTTTTTGTGGGGCATCGAGCAGCTTAATTGCTACTTTGAATTCGGTTTTGATAACGAAGGCTTAGTGTGCTTGCACAAGGAGGGAACAGGTGTTGCACCTGCCCGATTTCAAGTATCCGACTGTCTCACACCCACAGCAATCCGCTTTGGTCGATAGTTGGGTCAGTGCGGCCTTGTCGTTGTCGAATAGCTCAGGACTTGTAACCCTGTCCTATAGCGAGGTTTTGCGTATGTCATTATCTGACTTGAGCGACATCTTCGACAGCCAAGGCTTTAAGCAATTGCAAAAAGCGAAAGAGGCTGAAAATCAATTATTGATAGCCCCCTTAGAACGGCTCAATGAAGTGATTAGAGGATTAAACAATTTAGGCAAGGCATTGAGCCACCGATAGAGAGAACCATCATGGGTACATCGTTAAACAACATTCATACCGTCGCTATTGCACCAACAACCGCAGCCGCTACATCCGAAGCCTTTGAATTACGCGCCACGGGCAGTATGCAAAACCCAATCAACTACTCAGCGATCAGCAGTCCGTTAGGCAATGGCGAAGAAGTCGCCGTACAGATTTGGAATGAAGCCGATCAAGGATGGCA
>Ga0209599_10000278_pt1 | contig 36145 bp, 35 predicted proteins | sample Shrwel_input2_FT_FD_187534 | JGI IMG/M metagenome (GOLD analysis project Ga0209599, IMG submission 187534) | Subsurface microbial communities from deep shales in Ohio, USA - Utica-3 well 1 S input2 FT (SPAdes) (version 2) ...
AAATTCTCATAAGACCATCCAAACTCCTTAACTCTAGCAGAATCTATATTTTTAACTCCCTCTATCATCCAAGCTTGTATCTTGTTCAATGCAGCTCTAAAATCAGGATAATAGCTTTTCTGAAATTCTGATAAAGCTTCATCCTCTATGGTTACACCAATTTTACCAAGGATGAAATTTACTCTAGTAGCCCATTCAGCTTTAAGATTCTCATCCTCTTCAGTGCTTATTGGATTAAAGTCAATAACTTCAAATCTACTCTGAATAGCATCAGGAACCTTATTTATATAATTACATGTCGCTATAAACCTTGTATTTGAAGCATATTTTTCAACAGTACCTCTAAGTGCTTTATAGAATTGGTCAGATGCACCATCAAACTCATCCAGTACAACCACTTTCTTCGAAGATTTACCATCCATAACAGATATAGTCGAACAAAAGTCAGTTATTTTGGTTCTAATAGTTTCAACTGAACTCTCATCAGAAACATTTATAAACAAATGAGGAAATGGTGCTGCCAGTATCTTTGCAAGTGTTGTTTTCCCACAACCGGGAGACCCGCTAAGTAAAATATTTTGACCTAATCCATTCTCAAAAACTTTGGAAATTCTTGAAGGCAATATCATATGCTCCAGCTTCTTGGGTCTGAGCTTTTCTGTTAATAATTCTTGTATCATTTATATTAATTAAAATTTAGTACTTAAATCGTCAGCAGTATCCTTATCGTTTCTTACCTCAATGAATCTAGGTAAAAATAAAGAACGATTACCGTGCTTATCCTCTATTGTAACGTTATATTGGACTGCAATTATTTTACCGATATGTTGATCTGGTGTTTCGCTTAATAATTTAAGATCATTGTCAGTAAAACCTGATCCAACCTTAACGTTGAGCGTACCTGATGAATCGGTACATATAAAACCACCGATGTACCCCTCTCTTTTTCCTTCACCTGGGTACCATCCGCTAACAATCAAATCGCAGTCATTAACTTCCTTAAGTTTTATCCAGGTTTTTGATCTTTTACATTCATAAATGGAATTATTTTTACATATAACTCCCTCACCACCATCAGCAACTATTTTTTTATAAATCTCTGCAACATCGGAGGAGTTATCTAATTCCCACATTCTTGCGAGAACAACTGGACTATTATCAGGAAGAAATGATGTTACTCTCTCCAATGTGGATCTTCTTGTAAGATAATCAAGGACACCGGAACCGTGATTTAACGTCATAACTTCTTCAAAATCGAATACATTAAAAAGCATATCATTATCTATATCCTTAGAAGCAGTTCCTCTTAGTATCTGGGTAACCTTTCCGCTAACAGATTTTCTATTAAGATCCGTTAATTCACCATCAAAAAACCAATCACCAAGTATTCCTTGTCCACTATTGATCATTGCAGTTTTTAGTGAAAACGTTATACGTGAAAGGCAGGTTGGATCTAATTCATTGAAAGCTCTAGTGAAATATGTTATCTCCCCGGATTTACATATTGCAATAACTCTGACACCGTCATATTTTTCCTCGCAGTATATTTTTTCCCAATTTTCTATAGTCTCCTGATCATCAGTAGCCAACATAACAGAAGGATCTGGTACAAGCTCATACCCAAGTGATTTGTTTATAAGCTTAGCACCAATTCCTATATTCATCCTTTTTGTTATGATTTTCATAAGAACTGATCTTAATTCAAGATCTTCTTTAGGATCGTCACTAATTTTAGCAGATATCAAATCGCAAGCTCTACCTCTAAGATTATCATTGGCCGCAGAAGCAATTTTAAGCTCCTCTAATAGCGATCTAAAATCTTCCCATAGGTTAGGATTACTTTCTAATAAAACCTCATTATACGAAATCTTATGAAGTTTTGTTGTTACAAAAGGATTGAAGCAAACATCAAGTATATACTTAAGCTTATCATCAATATTGGATTTTATTAAATCCTGTTTGGATTTCTGCGAGCCGTTTCCGGTTAATAATTCAAGTTCCCTAAGGAGTCTTAATTTTTCTATCATTCTTAATAATTTTAATTTTCTTACAAAAGTAAATAAAATATACGCATTAAAAAAATAAAGTCACAAAAAAAAAGGAATATTTTCATATTCCTTTTTCTATATTTCTTTTTTTATAAAGTTACTTGAGGAGCCTTTTCTGCTTCACCCTCAGCAGGTTTCTCGGCTGCAGCCTCGCCCTCGGCCGGAGGAGCAGGAGCTCCAGCTTTTGCTTCATCCTTTTTATATTGTTCATTAAGCTTTAACTGATCCGGAGACATCCCAATAAATCTTTGTATAAGAAAGTCATTATCAAAATATGGAACATCCTCCTCACCAGCTTTCACTTTAAGATCGGCAAGGGAAGTTACAAATTCACTCTTCTTTTTAAGATTCGTCATTTCAACCTGATCTTCAAACTCGAGGTCTCTATTAAAATCAAGTCCTATATTAGCTTTAAAGTTTCTATCCTTAGCCAATTCAGGATAATCCAGACACATTTGTATATAAAGTGGTTTTACTAATATTTCTTGGAATATGGATCTAAGTCTTCTCAGAAATTTTTCAAATCTTATCTCATCTCTTTCCAACTGGTCTATTGCTATCTGATAATTAGCAGGGGTTCCATTCTTTGCAGCAAATCTTGCATATGGTATTTTTGAATCCATTTTTAACTTATTGAAGAAATAAAGTACGTTATCCATAACATTAAAATCCGGTCCTGAAGGATTCAGCGACGATATCTCAGGGGAAACCCCGTTTTGTTCAGGGAATAAATAATTTTTATAAAACTGAACTTTAGGTCTACCGTTTACAGTAAGCTCACCAGATGAGTCATTGATACTGATTTCTTCCTTATAATTTGACATAAGTTGACCTAGTGTTTGCATTGCTTTTTGAGGTGACTGGGTACCTATTGGAATAATGAATTTCATTCTATAACTAGCATTCATAACATTCCATATAACCCTAGAATTCTCCATGATTCTAAGTATATTATACGATCTAACTAGTCTTTCAACATAACTTGTTCTCGATATGGTATTACCCTTAGCATAAGATATGTAAATAATCTGCTCATTGGTAAGTTTTCTAAACATCTGTGGATTATTAGGGTACTGTAACCAAAATTGTTTATATTCATTTTCACCAACCTTCTCAACAACAGGTTCAAGAGATACTGCATCCAATTCCTTAAATCCTATTATTTCCTTACCTTTGCTATCATATATTATTTCGAATGCTAGAAATCCATCTATAATAAACTGTCTAAAATATTGCCAACCCAAAACAGTATTTTGAAATTGAAATATATTATACAATCTATTGAAATGTGAGCTTACCTTTTCTTTTATATTATCTTTAAGATCTATATTAGAAAAAGATGGTTGAGCAAAATAATTTCTATCATCATAAACTATTGCTTCATCAGTAATGATGTCCAATATAAATTCGATTTCACCATTTATTGAAAACTTTCTAAGATAATTTCTCTTCTCGATATAGGATTTATCGAAATATGCTATATATTTTCTTACCTTGGTATCGTGATATGATGCTGTCCACTGAAAAGCACTATCTTTAGTATAACCGGTACCCTCTTGATTGAAAAAAGCGCCTTCGGTTCTACCGATAGCTTGCGAGTTTCTAACAATCATATCATCATATTGCATACCGAATTTGGATATATTACCCAGATTCTTCAATATGTTACCCAATGCCGCTTGATTGGGTTTTAAAAAGTCTAAAAATCCTGCCATGTTATTATAGTGTTACTTGTGGTGCTTCTTCCCCGCCTTCTTCTTTAGTCTCTTTTCCCCCTGCTGTCTTTTCTTCTTTCGCCTTCTCCTTTGCCTTTCTTTCCTTAGCCTCTTTATTGGCTGTTATATCCTGTTTAGACATACCCAAGTACTCCTCTATAAGGAACGCATTGGAAAAAAATGGTTTACCGTCATCATTCATGAGTCCACCAAGACTAGCAATTGTTTCCTTTCTCTGTACCATCTTACCAATTTCCTGGTTTTCCTTAAATGGATTATCGGACCAATAATTAAGACCCAATTGACTCTTGAATAGAAAATCTTTCTCCAGATAAGGATACTTATTAACCATTTGTAGCCACATTGGTTTAACCAGGATTTCCTGGAATACTGATCTAAGCCTAGATATAAATTTATAGAATCTTATTTCCTCCTTATCCAAACCTTCAGCACCGTTGGAATATGGCGATGTACTGCCTCCGTCAGGGTTATGAAACCTCGACGGGGGAACTTTAGATTCCAATATAAATTTATCAAAGAAATATGTTAATGGAGCAGGATCATTCAAATTAGGTCCCTCAGTATTTATTGGCTCAATAGTCGGTGTTCCGTTAACACCCGAAGGCATAAGATAATTCTTATAGAACTGTATCTTTGGTCTACCGTCAACAGTAAGCTCACCACTTTCGTCGTTTAGCTGTATGTCTTCCTTATAGACACTCATAAGTTCGCCAAGTGTTTGCATACCTTTTTGTTGAGATTTTGTACCTATGGGTACGGTCATTTTAAGCTTAAATGAAGCATTCATAACTGACCATATAACTCTAGTATACTCTATTATTCTCAATATATTATAAGGTCTTATAAGTCGCTCAATATAACTAACTCTTGATATTGAATTACCCTTGGCGTATGATATGTATATTATTTGAGGATCATATAGGACTCTTTTCTTCTTTGGATCCTGTGGATATTGTGTCCATGTACTAACAAAGCTCCCATCCAATTGTTTCTCAACACTAGGAATAAGAGTTATAGGATCAAGTTCCTTAAATCCAACTATTTTCTTACCGCTATCATCATATACAATTTCAAATGCTAGAAATCCATCTATGATGAACTGTCTAAAATATTGCCATGCTGTTATATCATCAGAAAATCCCCATATATCATATAGGCTCTTATATACATCATATAGCTCATCCTTTACCTTCTCGTTTACATCGGTAAGATCTATAAAATCAGGATATGCAAAAAAATTAGCGGGATCATATGTTATTGCTTCATCACATATAGTATCAAGTACCCATTCAACCTCAGGATTTAATGAGAACATTCTTAAAAAATCACGTTTACCTTTATAATCTTTATCGAAGTATCCTATGAATTGTCTGGTTGTTACATCCTGCTTAGCAAGAGCCCATAGCATACTTTCGTCCTCTACGTTCGATTTATTCTTATTAAGAAAAGCTGCTTCAGTCACACCAACAGCCTGTGAATTTCTTATAACCATGTCATCGTACTTCATACCAAAGGTACTAAGTTTTTTGACTGACTCACGTATTCTCTGTATTACCGGGGATTCCGATGGTTTATTATTATCTACAAAACCTGCCATTTAATTTATTTTTTTGATATTTATATATCGAGATTAATGCTATCTACTCTTGAATAAAAAATTCTCGTCAATAACTCCGAACCTATATCCTCTTTTGTCTGCCCATTCCTTAGCTGCTCTGAATTTTGCTTGGTTGGTTATCCATATTTGCATATTTCTATTATATGACTTAAGTTTAGCTAAAGTCATAACACCTTCCATTATGGGTTTAATTGTTTGCTTTTCTGGTTTTATTTCTATTAGCCATTCCTGCTCATTAGTATCTTCCTTCAAAACCTTTATATAAAAATCAACATTATAGTTATGATCTTTTTTATCAAGAGGATTATAATATGGTATAACAACTGGTTCAGAACTCCATTTTAATATAGACTCATTAGTATCACAGTATGTACAAAATCTATATTCCCAAGAGGATCTATAGATAATATTGTGTATATCACCTATATACTTATCCGGATTCTTAGGGTCATATTTACCAGATTTATATTCGCCATTGGGCTTTATCTTCTTGATATCAGGCATGGTCTAGATATTATATGAATTATCATCACCGGTTATATAACTAAATGGTATAGTTACCGGATTTTTTGGAGGATGTAATTTCTTCCATCCCTTGGCAAATCCATGTTTAGCTATCTGTGTAAAATAGGCAAATGGGTTATTAGATTTTTCTGGATTAAATCTATTCCAATATTTACATAAGTCCTCCATAGCAAAAGCCATACAATCCTCTCTATCTTCAGGATCCTTGTATGACATTTTTTTAGATATTCCCTCAATCATAAGATTGAACATATCTATAGTTGCAGGTGTTAATTTTCCAGCATTCTTCGATTCAATAACAGCTGCCATTAGCTCGCTATTCTTTACATAAACTTTTGCCATTAATATTTTATTATATTTGGGTATTTAGTATTTTAGTTGCAAAATACTAAAAGATTTCATCACAAAAAAAAGAATGCAGTAAAAAATACTACATTCTTCTTAATTATTGTTTATTTTCACCAGAATCATCATTTTCTTCATCACTAAGATCCTCCGTTTTACCGGTAGGTGCCTTTGCGAATTTACCCTTCATGGACTGAACAAAAGGTTTACCTGGCTTATTTTGGTTTTCGCCTTTAGGTGCGAAATAGAAGTTGCGACTTAGTTTTTTTTTACTTCCTCTGATTCAGCAATATTGTAACCAGATTTATAAACTTTAGCATCTTTAGCATCGGATACGTCGAATTTTAAAACACCATTCTTGTCAACAGGAGCAGAGCTAAGATTATTTTTTCCTAATTCCTTACCGTTTTGCTTATTATCATTACCTGGTGCTTCTGCTAAGTTTTTCTTTACATTAGCATTTTTACCTTTGCCCATTTCATCATTACCAGGGGCATCAGAAAAATCAGGATCAGTAGAACCACTTGTTAATTTAGATTTACCCTTTTTATCTGGTGCATCAGCTAATGATTTATTTTTTACATTAACTTGTGGAGCTTTTTTATCATTACCAGGAGCTTTAGAATAATTAGTTTTTGGTGTTGCGTTCTTTAAATCAGCCTTACCCTCATTCATTGTTCTATTATATCCATGTAGAGAATCTCCATCCATGTCTATTTTTTCATTATCGTCACCTGGCGCTTTAGAAAATCCGTGCATTCCTGCAAGTTTTTTTAACATTTTCTTTTGTTCGCTTTCAGGTAGATCTGACTTATTAAGATTATTAGATTCCTTAACATCACCAGAGTCATCATTATTATCATCAGCAGATTCTGCATTATCATCAGCAGCTTTATTTAGTGCTTCATCAAGATCAGCAAGCTCGTTTATCTGGTGATCTGCAGTTTTTCCGCTATCCAAAAGAATTGTATATCTACCAGATGATCCATCAATAGATATTACTTTACCAGTTTCGCCTGATTCCTTAACTTTAACAAAAGATCCTATATTAAATTTTTGATCTTCAAATAAATCAGCATTTGGTAATAATGTTATATCCTCCTCTACTTTCTGAATTTCGATATTTATTTGATTCCATTTAGTCTTAAGAGATTGTAATTCTTTCTCTAACATAGAATGAGCCACGTGCATCTCCTTAGAATTCTTATATAAAGGATTAGATTCCATAAGTGTTTCAACCTTATTAATCTCGCCTTCTATTTTAGAAATATTTTCAAGAATCTTATTTCTATCATTAATCATAACAGATTTAATTTTAGACTCACCTTCAAGGAATTCTGTTAGGCCTTCAGAAATATCATATCTCATAAAGTTCTTAACAAGTGATACTGCTTGAGATCCATTAACTTCATAAAGTGAATTTTCTCTCATAGCTTCATTTATTTTCTGAAGATATATTTGACCATTCCATTTAAAAAGATTAATACCAAGTCCTTCATATACATTAGATGTTATAGATTTAGCAAAATCCAATTCAACAACATTAGAATAGTTTGTATAAAGTGTCATAATATCTCCAACAGCCTCCGATTCATTAACACCGAAGTATGAGGAAGATTCTAATCCTATTATTTTAGCCAATCCAACAGCATCACCAAATCTAAGTTTATCCTTACCAAGATAAACTGAAACGTTATCATTCTCTTCAACCAAGGTAACTATTTTTTTACCAAGTTTAATTGAAATCCCGGATTCGTTTATTTTAACGTGAGGTTTCATCGTTGTTAGAGCAAGTCTTAGATAATTCTCAGAAAGATTAGAATATTCAGATTTTGGTAATTTTCTTAGTGTATCTGATGTTGCTTCGAATATACATCCACCAATGAAGAAGAATGTTCTTCCCCCTTCGAAAAGTACTGGTGAATAAACTTTAGAAACACTAGATTCACCCTGAGCATTAACAGGAATCTCTAATTTTCTACTATCTGTGCTTTCCTGTATATTAAGAAAATTTATAAGATTTTTAACAACCGGATTAAAACTAAATTTAGAAATATTTCTTACTAATAACCCATTAGATTTATTTTCAGAAACTAGCCACGTATTAAGGGTTTCTGAAAGTTCAGAATAGAAAGAAGAACTTCCGCTATTCTTGATAGATTCCAAAACATTAGCAACTTCAATTTCTCTAGAGAATGATTTTGCTTTCTCTTTCAATCCCTCAGCAATAGGTGCTATTGAAGAATCCCATGAGAATGAAGCAAGTTCATTCACAAAGTTATTTATAAGTGAAAATTCAGGAACATTTTTATTATCCAAAAGGTACTGATACTGTTCACATACCATTTTTGCTTTAGGGTAAGTATAAATAGATGACTCCTTTATCTTCTCTATAGCATTTCTAATACCAAGATTTTTTACGCTTTGAGTTTCGATAAACGATTTTGCAGCGGGATCAGAGGTTTCAAGATTTGCTATACTCTCATATAAAGAATTTTCATTATCCTTATTTTCTTTTGGCTTATCTGAATAAGATCCAGAATTACTCGATGTAGATTTTCCTAAACCTCCCCAAGATTCCATAAGTGAAGCAGCAGCTTTTTTAGAGATCTCTGACTCTTCTCTTTTTATTAAATCCATATGATTTTGTATATTATTTCCAGCATTATCTAAATCCAGGGATGCATTATGCTCACTAATTAAAACTGTCAGGTTTTCTTTAGAAACAGAACCACCGCTAAGGAAGCTTTCACATAAAGCTTTTACCTCAGGTGATTTTGTTATTTCTTTTACTTTTTTAACTTGATCTATAAAGTCCATGGTTTACTTTTTTTTTATTGATTATATATCCATACAAGGACAAGAAACTTTTTACTATATATTTCATAAATGAAATATTTTATTATCTACCTATTAATATCTCTAATTTTATCTGAAAATCAGTATGTGGATTATTAAATATCATACCACCATTGTTTAAATATTCATTAGGTTTTGATAAATTCCATCCATCATATGATGAATCAGTAGAATATTGCTTAGCTCCAGAAAGGACCATTAATTCTCCCATATTCATCGTTTGGCCTTTATATACCCAGGTTAGGTACTTATTGGATTCAACTATATTATCAGGAAATTTTGCCTTTATCGCAATAAAACTAACATATCCCATAGTGTCACCAATGCCGCTCTGACTTAATAGAAAGGACTCTCCAGCATTTAACGAAACCCTACTTTTTGAGAATGATTCAACGCCTATAAGTAAATCATTCATAGAAAGATATTTTGGTGGAGATGATTTTGTTCCATCGTCAAGAACAAGATTATCCCTATAAAATCTAAATCCCTCCGGTGTGTCATACGGACACTCTACTGGTCTTGTTGCCATATTAGTTTGCTGTTATTATTGTCAATTTTACAACCATGCTTGTAGGATTTGTAAATATAAAACCTCCATTAGCGCTATTTGGTAAGTCATTATGATTATATGTACTAAAGGGATCTATATCCCAGCCCTTCCAATTATAGCCATTCTTTATTGCTCCAGTGAGCACCATAAAATCACCCATAAGATTTCGTTGGGAAGCTAAATAATCCCATAATAGAACTCTATCATCATCACTAGCTTCTGGTAGATATTCAGCCTTTGCAATCAACATAGATATTTCACCATTGGTATCTGTAAATGAACCAGGGTCAAGATTAAATGAAGTTGTCGGGTTTATTATTATCGTTTGTTTTTGATAATTAGAGAAACTCTGCAGCGGATGAAAAAAATCGGCAACATCAAGAAAATCCAAAACCTGTGATTGGTATACAACATCAAAGGATTCCTTTATGAATTTCACACCAACGGGTTCATTAAATCTTTGGAATGTTGCCTCTATAGATTTAAACTGGCTCTTTATTAATGCGATGTTTTTATAATCAGTCTTAAAAGATCCAGTTGCACCGTTATCCGGTGATTGATTAGGTCCTATTGGGAAATTTGATCCACCACCAGATATCTCATTCCCGCCAGGAAATGATGCAGTTCCACCGTCGTAGTTATTTATGCTTGGAGCTTCTAAATCTTTCACTATTCTTTATTATTTTATCTTATCTTAGTAGGATCGCTATCGGGGGTTTCTCTATATACTAGATCCCTAAGATTCCTTGTATTTTCATGTACATGAGAACTTACTTCCTCATTTACCACTTCCGCTTCAATGGAAATATCAGATTCTAATTCGACTGATTCCTCAATATGTAATTCTTCAGAACCGTCGTCCTCCGGTTTTATATAATCAACTAGAGATTTTATAAATCCTAGTGATACGAGTGGTAATATTGCTCCACTTATAATGGAAAGAATTCTTTTCTGATATATTGGATCTTCCTCAACTAAACCAAATAATTCTATCCACTGTTCAAAATTATTCAGATGAGTATATGCATAAAATGTGTTACCCATTGCTTGAACTAGTGTTAATATTATGAAAAGACCCCACACTATTATCTTATTCATTTTTTCAAGAACTATTAGGGAAGCAAGGGATGCAGCTGCACCAATTTCAAATGCTAATGCTAATGATATAGCAAGCCACTCGGGATTTGATAATCTAAAGAAATCTATAACGTGTATAGTTGATATAATCGAAACAATAAGATATAAAACTACGAATGTAGATATAACAAATCCACTTATCAATTTATTTTTATCCCACATATTTCTATTTTTCCAATTTTGATATTTCCTTATCTATTTCTTTCTGTCTATTAACATCAAGAATTTTTCTATCCGTAGATTGTATCATTCTTTTCTCGACTCTAAGACCCTCTAATTTAATCTCCTTCTTTATATCTTTTTTCATAGATACAATATCAGATCCGTTCCCACATGATTTAGAATAGATAAGCAATAAAATAATTATTACTACCTTATTTCCATGTTCATTTAAAAATTTATTCATCTTCATATATTTAAAAGTTTATTTCTTATATATCCGAAAAAATAAACACAAAAAAAAAGCCAGACGAATCCAGCTTTTTTTTTGTGTTTATTTTATTTCTATCCCAAAGATATACCCTGCATTGCTGCATTTAATTGAGCCTCAATATCCTTGATTTCAGAAGCATCTTTCTTAGCATCAGATAAAGCCTGATCAAAAGCCTTATATAATGAAATAAATTCAGATGCACTAGATAACCCAACACCTCTAGATTTAGATATAAAATAATGGCTAGCCTCTAAAGGAAGAGCACCAAGATAAATAACATCATCCTTGATTCCGTCCTTTTCTATCTTAACTATTTCCTTATTAATCTGGACAATACCTAAAGCCTCGGTAGAAGTCCACTCCGCTTTATTATTCACGAAATCCTTGTATAAAGAGAAAATCTCCTTGGTACAAGAAACAGCATAAACCTTTGTTCTGATTTCAGATTTTTTATTTTCTAATTTTTCTGTTAATTCACTAATTAATGCATCATCTAGCGTACTAACAAAATCAGTATCATTAAAATCTACAGAGGATGATGCATCCGGACCTATGTTTACTGATTCGATTTTTTCAGATTCTTTTTTAATGTTTTTTGACATAATATTATTTATATTTTATATTTTTAGTTTATTTTTATTTTTTGTTTCTATGCTAGATCAAAAATATCAAGATTATTACATCTATTTTGATCCAAATATGCCCTTAGTGCATCTCTCATATCTTTTGCAGGATATATTTTTGGTTCACTATCAGGTCCTATGTGACATAGAAATCCACTCTCAGTCTCTATACCAAGTTCATCCTCCAATATTAATCTATATAGAGATATCTGTATAGAGTATTCATTATGATGATTTTCATAAAACGAATTGAACGGTCTAAGCAACTTCTTATATCTCCCCTTAGGATGATTATCATCCTTAAATTCACCATTTGTCTTCCAGTCACCAAGTATAAAAAGAACCTTATTTCTTTTAGAGTCCCAAAAGAGGAAAGGCTGATCTATTGTACCTGCCAATCTCCATTTTTTAGAAAAAATTCTAAGCTCAGATTTTAACGGTACAAGGGAATGAAATTTTCTATTATATAAATCAATGAATTTATCAACTCTTGATCTATATTCAGTTCCTTCCTCAGGTAATTCCGGATTCAATCCACTCCAAAAATCTTCTATAAATTTATGAACTCTGGTTCCGAGATCATTAGCAACGTCTCCTTTATTTTTCCATTCGTTCAATATGACCGACTGATCAACACCCTGATCTCTAGCTTTCCTTTTCGACCAATATTCTTTATCAAAGGGTGTCTTGAAATTCTTAAGGTATGTTGTAACTGAATCAAATTTTACACCATTATACCTATAGACATGGCTAGGTTCATCAAAATTAAAATTATTATCGTCAAAAAATCTTAATTTTGCATTTATTTCGTTTCTTGCTCTTTCTATGGATTCTACCATTGAAAAGGAAATAGGTTAGATATCCATTCCCATTTATAGATAATAAATGATATCAGTGAGATCTCAAAAATAAATCTAAATATCCAAAGCCAGCTAATTTCTCTAAATACGAACTGATAAACAACAAGATAAGATTCTTCATTAGTACCTTTAACTGGTTCTATCCAAACGGTCAGCAATTCCTCAAGATTTAATGATTTTAGATAATCATTTATCGGTTTTATCTCATTTAGAACAAAGGATGGCCTCGCTTCCTTCGGAAGATCGTTCGACATCAAAACCTCTGGTGGTAAATTTATAACAGTGTACATTCTATTAAGATAATCTCTTCTTAGATTCTTTCTACTCCATAGAGGAGAATTAAGCTCCTCCGATCTTATCTCTTTGGTATATTCTCTATAGAGAGATATCTCCTTCAGTACTCTCAGTAATTTAAACATAATATTTTATTATTTTATACAGCAAAAAAAATCAAAGTTTCTCTAAATCTATTTCTTGCATTTCGCTCTACCCTTACCGGTAATAACTTCAACCGCTTCTGTACCAATATTTTTTGTTATTTTACTTCTTGCCCTTCTTATCCTTGTAGCAACTGATCTTTTCTTAAGACCATATTTCTCAGCAATATCCTTATACTTCATATTATTGATTTCTCTATCAATCATTATATTCTTATATAAGTCAGGAAGTCCCTCAATTTCACCGATAACGGATTCGTAGATTTCATCAAACCTACTTGTTTCATTAAAGAATGAATTAGACTGATCCTCCTCCATGCTATAAATACCACCAATATCCCCAATCTCATTATTTGATGAAAAGAATTCCATCTCTAAACTTGTTCTTGCGTTATATTTTTTTTCCTCCTTCATTAATAACAGGGTTTCGTTCCTCGCTATATTATAACACCATGTAGAAAAATTACCTCTCTCCTCATTATATTGTTCTATTTTCTGCCATATCTTTGACATAGTATTAAGAAAGGCATCCTCAGCCAATGATGGATCTTTAACTATCAAGAAACAATGATTTAATATTCCGGGCTTTAATCTTTCGAATAAATCTTTGAATGACTTATCCGTTCTACATTTTATAAATTCTCCTGCTAATTTTTGTATATTTTTTTCTTTCCCTTGCATATTATTGTTTTTTTCTTAAGATTTCTATCCCTGCCTCTGCAAGAAAAGCTATTGATTCCGGTTTTCTATAAATTTCTGAAAATACTACTCTTTTAATACCTGATTGTATTATTAGCTTGGAACATTCATAACACGGAGATAATGTTACATATAATGTTGATCCATCTGAGCTTTGTGTTCCTCTCGCCAATTTTGTTATTGCATTAGCCTCGGCATGCAGAACATACGGTAGCGTAACATCATCCTCCTCACACACATTGGGAAACCCGCTAGGAGATCCATTATATCCATCAGATATTATTGACTTATCCTTAACTATAAGGGAACCGACCTGCATTCTTTTACATCTGGAATTCTTCGACCATACTTTGGCCATTTCCATGTATATGGAATCTTTCTGGTGCTCCCTAGATTCTGTTACAAGCATAAAATCAGGATCATCAGAATAGAACACATCATAAGAATCATATTCCCCAGATTTCGTTTTTTTAATTTTCCATGTTGGTTTTTTTAGGAAGTCCTCATTTATAAATGAGGTATCCCTGTGAATTTCGAATTTCATATGGGGCATTTTTTTGTTACCTACAAATATAAATAAAAAATACGGGATAAAAAAATAATTTTGGAATTATTTTTTAAACCCTTCTTGAGTCTGGTCTTAACGGTGAATCCATCGATGATACCCTTAAAGGCCCTTCTAGCAAAGAACCGATTCTACCTAGTGCTGATAATATATCATCTATATCTTTCTTGGTGATTTCTGCACCTGCACCGGAAGTTGATTCAGTATTTGCTGAAGTTGTTTCGTTGCTTGATGTATCACTAGAAATTGGATTTGATGATACACTTTGAGAGATTGCAGTCGGAGATTCTTTTGTTTCTGAATTAGCCGCCGATTTTTGTATTGATTCGGTCTTAGGTTTAATTGAAGGTAAATTTGAAAGCTTTGGTAAATTCTTCTTTACATCGCCAAGCAATCCCTGTTTATCTGATAAATTCTTGGATCCATCTAGGTACGAAAGACCTGATGCTATTCCATTCTTAGCAATATCCGGGATATTAAGGTTTGATTTGCTTATTAACATCTCAGCCGATCCTTTAAGTGAACCTGTAAGTTTATCCTTTAATCCACCTCCTAATAATCCAGAAGCACCAGATCCGATTTTACCTGCTACATCCTTAACATTTTCCTTAGAAAATGTTCTAGCAAAAAGCCCTGGTTTTTTTTCTGCAAGCTCAGGATTCTGTTTTTGTTCTGCTGCTGTGGATTTTTTCTGTACCTCCTCTTGTGTTGTTTTAGCGGATTCTGAACTACCCGGTATTTCAGGTTTAGCCGTCGGTTTACCTAGCTTTGCTATATCCTCTTTGGTGAATGTTTCCTGATTATCCTTATTCTTATAATTCTGTATGTAGTATTCAATCTCATCCGCAAGTTCTGAAGGATCCGAATAAAAATCAGGATCCTCTGCTAAAAGCTCACTTTTCTTTGCAGCAATTTGTTCTTTTGTTGGATACCTACCGCTGTTCATTTCCTTCATCCTATTCTTAACTGATGGTTGTTTACCAGATAATATAGCTTCGGTCTTATCGTTGGGGATTACTGTTGTATTTTTTGGGAGCTGTGCAATTTCCGGACCTTTTTCACCGACAAGATAACTACCAGGGGTCTTAACCACACCACCACTCTCAAATGCACCAAGTATTCCCTTACCTATATTTCCTATGGATCCAGATATCAGATCCTTAACTCCCGCGCCAGAGGTAAGATTTTTTGTTATACCCCCAATATCCAGATTTTTAATATCGGATATACCCTTGAATGAATCTTTTAGACCCTTTATGTCGAGACCCTTTAATCCATTTTCAAGTCCCTTAAAATCCAATCCCTTTAATCCTTTTTCCAGTCCTTTAAAATCTAGACTTTTAAGACCATTTTCAAGGCCTTTAAAGTCTAGCTTATCTATACCTTTCAATCCATCTTTAAGTCCCTTAAATTCATCCTTAAGGCCCTTAAAATCCATAGATTTGAATCCATCAACAATCTTTGATACGTCTTTGGATTCCGATTGAGGTTTACTTTCAACAGAATCGGCTTTAACAAGATCCTTATTTACCGTCGTATTCTTTTTTACCTCGCCGGATAGCTTCTCGATGTTTCTACCAAGGTCTAATAATTGGGAAATAAGTTTTTGGTCAGTAGCCATGTTTTGTTTATTCTATATATTTTAAAAATTACTTGGAAAAGTTAAATAACTGTTTAAGTCCTTCACTTTCCTGGCTTTCAAGATTTTCTGTCTCTATTTTTTTATTTAGATTTGCTAGAAATATCTGATATTCGTAATAAGGAACATTCTCTATCCAATTCATATCAAGATCGTGCTCATAGAACAATCTAAATTTAATATCCAAGTAATTCTCCAAAGATATCTGAAATAACGAAAAGAGATCTGAGCCCTGAGGGAAAGGCAATATCCGCAGTGACCTCCTTACCACAAACCGGACAAACCTGTTTTACATCAATTTCAGTACCAATCTTTATCTTTTCAGAGAGTCCGAAATATAAGCTATATTCTTCTTTCGACCAATAATCTGCTTCCCTCATTCTCATTAGTATCTTCTCGTTTGTTAATCCTCTCCACTCTTTAAGTATAAATGGAGCTATTTTAAGAAATCCCTCATCTATATCAACATTTCTAGAAGAGCAATAAATAACAAAATCGCTGATAGCACGGTTTATTCCTATTGTAGGAACAGACATCTCTATCGTCTTTCCTATTTTTTTAACATCGAAGGTAAAACTTCTTGTTGAGACATTATAATATTTCAGGATCTTCGGATCAAGTTCATATGATCTTAATGCACCTGTTCTTAACTCCATTCCTCTAGAAAAAGGACATTCAGCCTTGTCGTCACATTTAATTTTAGGCATAAGAATTATTGAATTCTCACCACTTATGAAGGTTAAATCTCTTATAGCCATAATAGCAAAGAATCTATCCTCCTGTATTAGATCTTTAAAAGAGACAACACCTTCGCCTGGGAAATCCATTCTAAGGCATCTGTCTATAACATATCCAAGTTTTTCCTCTATATCCAATCTATCGTCCTCGTCAATAGCAGAAAAGTGTCTTATTTCTTTAACATCAGCTGCCCTTATAGCTATTTTTGCACCAGTAGGATAGAACATACCCTTAGATGGCAATAGTTCAACCGGAAGATTCTTCCAGCCAACATCAAAAGAAGGAGAATTAACATAGGATTCTGCTTTACCCAATGAAGTAATAGGTTCTTCCTTAATTTTTCCATCATTTATATTTCCAAGATTCATAACGGGCTCTGGTTTTTCCAATACTGGTTGTTCCTGTACATCGATAATTTCAGGTTCATTTTTTAAAATAGGCTCGTTGGTTATTGGTGTAGGTTCAACGTCAATGGGATCATCATATACGATTCCGCTTTGCTCCTCTCTCATCTTTAATATCTCTTCTGGAGATATGTCTAAATTATTCATATATAATTAATTTTATTCTATATAACATACCACAAAAAAAAAGGCCAAAATCTGACCTTTCTTTTTTAAGTTTTTTATTGTTACATGAATAGATCTTCCCAGTAATCACAAACCCATGATGTTCTTATTGTATAGATAGCAGGAGTTTCATAATCAAGATCCATTGCATTTATAGGTTCGCTTATAAAACATGAAGGTATTCTTATTCTTCTAAATACATCACCCTGTTTATTAAATATAGAAATAAGTATAGAACCAACATAATCATTTTTAAGACCCATTGCCCCTGTTAACGGATTATAAATTAAATCAGACCATTGTCTAAGTATTTTGTATAGTTCCATTGAATTTGAATTATTAAGGTTGACCTCAAATTCCATAGAAAGATTCATGTCACTTGTTTGTGGTTCACCACCAGCATATCTTCTGGTAGCAAATTTATAATTTTGATTAACTGTCTGAGCAGGTGCTATATCAACAGCCAATCCTGTTATTGATTTAACTTGTTGGGTTAATATGCTTTCCCCTTGGAAAGTAGTACTAGCAGAAACAATAGCAGACGGTGGGGTTATCAGTACTTCAAACTGATTAAGAAACACCGGCTCGTAATTATTTATACCTGCAAGCGAATTTGTAAAATGTGGTAATCCAGCCATTTATCTTTTTTATTTTATAGGAATAAATCATCCCAATAATCAACAGCAAATACCATATCATCTATTTTGTATAGATCAGTACTGGTATAGTTTAGATTCATCGGAGATATAGGTTTAGTTGGAAACGTATCCTTACACGTTATTCTTCTATAAACATCACCAGCTTTATTGAAAACAGAAATGATTATAGTTCCGGTATAGTCATTTTTAAGACCCATAGCTCCAGTTAATGGATTATAGATCAAATCTGACCATTGTCTTAATGTTTTAAAAACATACATTGAATTTGCATCATTAAGATTGACACTAAAAGTTATACTAAGATCCATGAATGTATTCTCAGGCTTGGACCCGGCATAATTTCTTTTAGCAAATTTATATTTCTGCTGAACCGTACCTGGATTTTTATCCAATGAAAGCCCGTTAACCTTACTTACGTGTTGTAATAGTATATTTCCTCCAGCTATAGCAGCCGGAGGTATTATTGTTACCTCAAATTGGTTTAAGTAAACAGGTTCATATTTGTTTACTCCCGATAATGAATTTTGATAATGTGATAGTCCTGCCATAATTACTTATATTTATCTTTGTTAGCTAAAAGAATCAAATTATACAAATTGCATAAATCCTCCAGCAGCTATTCCGCCTGTTCTAGTAACAGTAATTCTATTAATGAATTTATGTATACCTCTAGCAGGTTCTATTATAATGTCAATTATACCCATATTCATATCTATAATAGCTGGTGTATTATTAGAAGAATCCATTATTGTTTGATAAGCATAGATACCACCACCTGATCTAACACCATCAAGATAATTATCAACAAGAGTTTTAATCTCCAATCTTATAGAGTCCTCGTTGAAATCAAAAAGATAGTTTGCAAGTATTTCCTGTACATCATTTTCTATACTTATTAATAAATCTCTAACGTGTACTAGATTGAATGCTGAATTTACCTGCTGATAAGCAGTTTGATTACCAAATATAACAACACCAACACCTTTTCTTTTAAGAATTGGATTGATACCGAAAGGTTCAAGGTTTGCTCTATCTTCGTCGGTGAAATCATATTCAACACCAACTATATTACCACCACTCAATATACCTCTTTTCTGTCCAGCAACAATAGCATAAGGTTCTCCGTTTGCGAATTTTCTAATAAAATTATTAGATACGTATGCAGCTGGAGGAACGTTTATATTTTTATTACCATTTCTTACAACTATATAAGGTGAATAGAATGCACAGAATTTAGATCCATCCTCTTCATTAGGTAAACTAAATGTATATGTAGGATTAAGAGATAGATTACCACCTTCTACTATATATGATGTATTTAACGGCGGATAAGGATTCGAAGCAGTAGGTGCATCAGTAAACGATGGATCAGTGCTAGCTCTAAATTGCGCCATCGAAGGAGCATTTATAATAGCTAAAGCCTGTTGTCTCATTTTTGCAAGTTTACTAAATTCCCATTTAGACTCAGGTCCTATTATACCGCTGAAAGTATCCACGATATATCTGAATGATATAACATCCTTAGAAGCAAGAGTTTTTGCGATATTGGTGTCATAAAGAACAGCCAATATTTCTTGTAATCTTGCATCGGTACCGTTTGGTCTATGTCTTTCTTTCATAGTAAACCCGTTAAGGAATGTAAAATCAAAAGAATTAGTAAATTGAGCTATAGATTTAAACTTCTGAACTCTAAGTGAACTACCACTATTAGAATAATATAAAACTGGTCTTGCTGTAACAACTTTTAGAACCCCGTAGGTTCCAGTTTGTGCAACAGATTTAACCTTAGTAAGTCTGCTTTGTCTGTTACCAGTAGCAGGTTCACATATATCAAGATCCGTAGAAACTACCCAATCACCAACAGCTAAAGGAGAAACTCCATTTACCATATTTATATTAAACGTTGTAACGTCTATCTGTGTACATTCTATGAAATCGTTTATCGAGCCTATCTGAGATATAATATCAATTTTTTGTGGGCTAACCGGAAGACCTATATTATTTGATGCATAGGATGTTCCAAATGCAGCAATATTAACTATTGTATTGGTATTCATGGAAGCCTGTTGAGAATAAGCTCTAGCATAAGTAAGATTAAACTGATCTCTATCAACAGTATTTTCAAATCCAATATATTGTTGATTTGGTGTACCTGTAGGTGTTATCCAAATAGAATCTCCATCTTCAATTTCAAGATATTTATGATTTTGGAAGAATGTTGATGCATTATAAGCAACAATAGAATTCGTATATCCATTCGGTGCAGAAGGACCAGTAGCACCATCCATTGTAGCTAGACTTATTATATCAAAATAATCAGAATCACCAAATTGGTAAGAGTCGTTATAATAAGGCTTATTACTACCAGAAGCACCAGTATTATAAGTTGCTAAATTGTATGTAGGTTTAACTGTAATACCCTGAGATCTATATTGTGCATTATCCAATGGGTGTGTCCACCATATAAGTAATTGTCCACTAACGTCTTTAGTACCAGTAACTTTAAGTTTAACTATATCCGCCTCACTAAATTGACTAACAAGTGATCCTGTTAATCCAGCAACTCCACTAACAACACCAAGTATAAACTTTTCGTCGTTAGATGATGTAACATTAAGGAATGATTTAAGAGCAGCTCTTTGTCCTGCATTTTGTAGCATACCACCTGTTGATCCAGTAGCTGCACTTGTTAAAAGATAATGCATACCAGTATCATAAGCATTAGGATCATAAGGAACAAACGATCCCTGATAAACACCCGCTGTAGATCCAGTTATAGTAAATAACGTACCCACCTTAGAACCACTAGTAAATCCAGTAATCCCAGCAGGACTAACAAATCCAGTAGCTCCAGTTATACCAACAACGTTCTGTGTATATAAATAATCAGCTTCTAATGCTTGATCATAACTTAAGAAATTTATTCTTGGATTAGCAAGGTCTCTGTCTCCACTAAGTTCATCTATAAGGTGATTACCAACAAGATCTATTTTGGAAGGATTGTTGCAAATATCATCGAAAGCTTGCTCATCTATTGCGCAGAATAGACCAGTAGAAGCGGTATTATTATTTATTAATGTTTGTATATATTGATTTACACCATTCAAATCAACAAAGTCAGGTATGATACAGCCAGTAACTGATGTAACTATAGAAACATTTGGATTAGCAAGGAATTGATCTATCCTTGATTTTACAAATCCATTATTAGTAAAGTATGTACTCCACGTAGGGTCCAGGTGAAGTGCCTGATAGTCAGTCCAATTACCATAAACCGCTATAACATCTATAAAATAGTCACTGATATAATCATAAGGATGCATGAATGTAGGAACATTGTTAGCACCATACCAATCAATAGCAAATATATTATATCCCAATAAAGGGCTAGATGAATCTGTTGATTTTCTAACTATTATACTCATTGGGGATTTCCCAAGATTAGTTATATTTAATAATTTACCCTGATCCACAATACTTAGTGTTGCAAGGAAATAGTTAGGATCGGCGAACCAAAATCTCTCCTTATTGTAATATGAAGAGTATAATTCACTAGTAACTACGCCATTGTATTCCTCAGTATCCACAGAGAATGATCTATACGTAACCTTATCAGGATCTGCTGATTCTAGATTATCGTTCAATTTTAAAAGATTTAATGCAAATACTGGACCTGCATTTAAACAAGTTAATATTGATCTATGGAAGAAAGATCCCTTATTTTCGAGTGACGCGTCAATATCACCAAAGATTGATATCATCGTTGTTGCATCAGGAATATAGACAGGAGTATTAAAAGGTCCCTTATTAGAGAAACCTATAACAAGTCTAATTGTTTGTGATGTAAGTATGACGTTTTGTGATGCGTCAAATTCAAGCGTATAGACACCAGATGCTCTAAATTGAGAATAGTCTATTTTTACCTTATTTGCCATTATTTTTCAATATATTTTTACTTCTGTACTATATATCAAAAAAGAAATGAGAATTATTGATGCTACATTAGGTTATTGAATTCACTATATGATTTACCTTCCTTAGTTGAAGGTCCTTTTTTATCATCATCGAAAATTTGATCTCCCTCTAATTTTTTTATAATCAAATCCTTATATGCATTATCCTCCATCTCGTCGAATACCTCACCAACCATATGATTGAAATCATATCCATCCAAAAGTCCAGGTAGATTGACTAATGTCATCGCAACATCATCATGTCCGCTTTGGCTAGAATACGTTCCTCTATTATTAAGGCCAAAAGTAAATAACTCAGGTATAGTCCATTTTTTTTCATTGACGAGTATCTTGTTTTCTCTAACCAGGCTTCTGAGTAATTCACAATACTTCATCTTATTCTTTTCATTGTATTTTATTCCAGGCTTTAGAGTTCTTGCGCTTTCCGAATGTTTAGTAAATAGAAACATTTCATCAAAAAATTCATCCCTAGATATTAATTTATCATAAAGAAGTTCTCCTTTAAAATTCATCTCCAGAGCTATTTTTACACGATCAACAGTAAAAACATTCTCACATAGAACTTGTAATAGCTTAACTACATCTTCTAGCTTTATTTCATTATCTCTAAATACACCAACCTGAATAAGTCCGAAGAAATCTGACTCGTCATCATATTCATCTATTTTTTCTATAACTGCTTTTGGTAACGGTGTAACCCTAAATATATTTATTACTGTAAAATCTCCCTTTCCACCGCCGCTAAGATCTATCGATAAAACAAATTTCTTTCCCCTCTCGTTGCACGTATCTATATCAAATTTAGGATGCCATCTGAAATTTTCATACGCTATATTATGATTATGTAATTCACTTATTTCCCTCCATTCATATTCAACTTCATTCTTCTTTATCTTTTTAAGTTCATCCGATCCTAATAATAAACTCGAAGAACTTAAAAACTGATTACCATATTCCTGATTGAAAAGTTCCTCACTTCCTAAGTTACCTATTTCTTTTTGCTTCCATGCCTCATCCCTACCAGGAACTTGCCACCAGTCAACTCTAATTGGATTAAAACTATTATCACCATCCATCGCACCTTGATAGATATCGTAGAATTTATTCATCCCGTTAGGTGTTGATGTTATTATTATTCTGGAAACCTTGGATGAGGATACGGTAGGATACGTGGATCTAAAGAATGCTTCCATGAAATTATCATTAATGTGGGCAAACTCATCCATATATAAAAAATGTATAGTAAATCCGATACCTGATGATTTAGTTGTCGTTTTAGCTAACACCCTGCAACCATTATCAAAACGCATTGTCATTACATTATTGATTATCATACCGGGTTTAAGAAAAAACGGAAGTCCTTTTATTATTGACTTTATTTTATCCATCAACTCCTCCGCAGTATCACCAACATTGGCCAATATCATTGCATTCTTATCATGATTAAAGAGAAGATACCAAACAAGAATTATTGAGGATGTTATAGATTTACCAACCTGTCTGGGTGCTAAAAATACATTAAATCTATTTGATTGATACTCTTTAAGAACTGATTCCTGATAATCTCTCAGTCTTATATACTCAAGTCCAAAGTCTGTCATTACTTTGCAATATTTTGCAAAGTATGCTACATCTTCCGCACATTTTTTCATTTCAATAACCTCTTCCCTGGTATATTCCCATTGAAGACTAGGTTTTTTTAACTCTGGATCTTGCTCATAAAATGGATTATCAACATCCTTATAATCCAATCCTTCCTCGTCTATTCTTCTCAGAAGTTCATTAACTCTCTCGGTATTCCACAGGGATGTTTCTATCTGATCCTGCTTTTTCTGTATTATCTCTCCCATTTTTAATAAAGATCATCCTCTATGATGAAATCATCATCACCAAAATCCTCATCAGCTTTAGCTACATTTGGATTATCAAGATCTAATGTTTTTTTGTGTTTGGCGTTAACTACTGCATTAGGCTCAACTACCTCCGCTGTAATATCAACAACCTCAGATCCTATTATATCTCTAAGACCCTCCATTATACCTCTAGTACCTCTTGATTTAATTCCGCCGTTGTCTGTTATTGCTGATGTTGTAGCATTATAGGATTCACCAGGATTTGATTGATCCATCACAACTCTATTAGTTTGTTTTTTCTCATCAATCTCAATTCTGGATTTTTTATAATTCTGTTCCATCTTTTCAAGATAGGCCTGATAATCCTTGGGCATTTGCATAATCTGTGATTGCATTTGAGCAAGAACCTCAAAGAGTCTAGGATTTGTATTTCCTAGATCTATCTCCTCTAGTATTTTGGTTATTGTATGCTGAGCTGTCTTTAATTGAAACATCATGGCAGATACATTCATAGTATCCATTTTTTTCTTCAGCTCCACGTGTTTCGCACCAGCATTCTCCGTACTAAGATCAACATAAAACTCAGCCAATGAATCCATAAGGGACTTGGCATCGGATGATGCAGATGATTGTTCACCAGCGAAATCCATAAGATCCGTGGTTTTTATTCGGGGAAGATCTAAAGAATCCGCAACAAAAGATGCATTGAAACTCTCATCCATCAATATGGAATCGAGATTCTCCTTTATTCTTTCCTCTATTACCTTCTCAGGCTTTGGTTTTCTTCTTGGCATAATTTATTTATTTCTTGCAAATTTGGGTATATTTAGCAAAGGTTTAGCGTTATCTATTATATGTGCTAGTTGGGAATCTCTAACAATATTCTGATTAAGAACAGTTGACTGATTATCTATATCTATCATATTTTTAAATAATCTCACGTTACTGATGTGTATAGGTCCAGTGAAAATCTTATATGAATTATTATCTGTACCATAATATGGGCTGAACTTATCAGTAACTATATTGGAAGGTGCATTGAAAACTATATGATCAGTAAACATTCTTGAGTCCTCGTGTAATTTAGCTAATTTACTAGATTGATCAGGAGAGCTATTTGTTGGATCATAAGTTATCCCCCATATTATTGACGATATCTGCTTATATACATTTGAGAAATTTATAACCACACCATACCATTCATCTATAGACGGTATGAACTGTAGTGTAGTATTTATAATCAGATCATTAAATCTAACAACAAGACTTCCTGTTTCCAGAAAAATATTTGTTAATTCATCAGTTACACCAGAATGTATAATATCGGCTCTAAATCCTTTAATATCGCCATTCTGATCCTCATATAATCCACTTATTAAATTTCTGGATTGAGCCTTTTGCATTCTCCATGTAACTGGACCAACTGAGAAATTCTCAGACTTATTAATAACCTTGAATTTATACTCATCTATAATGCTATCAACCTGATACCCGCCGCTATGAGTGGCATCACCCTTTATTGCTACATATCCTTCAGGATTAGTTTGATAGGTATCCCATCTTTCAAGATTATGTTTTCTTGGATATGAATTAAAAACAAGGAAGTCGCTATCATATGATTCAAGTGATATATTTATAACAGGATATGGTCTTTTCATTAGCTGCTGATTGTTATAAAGATTCTTTATATTAAACCATGCGGTAAATGCTAACTCTTCACCTATACTAATTTTCGGAAGCAACTTGTAGCGGATAGCCTCCCTGTATTGCTTGGTGGCGTATATAAAATCGGAGTCATCCACAAATGAACCATAGAGATCATAATAGTCATTAAATACTATAGTCCAGTTATTATTAAGATCGTATCCTATTATTGATAGATCTTTATAAACATATGATCTTATAGGGTCCTGAGACATCTGCGTTATTGTAGTTGCATACTGCTGGGGATTTGTTATTTTAAGTTCCTCGCTTTGTACTTCTGCTCCGAATAAATCACTGGTTGTAAGACTTATACCATCAAGCTCTTCTTTATGTGCTGGATCTCTAAAGTAAGTATTACTTTTAGGATTATATTTTTTAAGCTCAATTTTAAAATAAACAGGAGCGTTCATAAAATCTCTAAATAGATAGGTTGAGTTTATTTCATAGATCCTATTTGTTATGGGAAAGTATATAATATCTCTTTTTCTTGGTTGAGATCCCTTACCGAATATTGACTCGAAATATCTTTTATCCATCTGAACCTCAAAAGGATCCTCATAATTTAATCCAAATGGATCAAAATTTATTTTATTATCAGGAAATTGGTTCTGATTAACCATCAATTTTACGCATTTTTCGGAAACAACATTAAATAAAGTATACTCACGAAGAATAACGTCCCTACCTCTAGCCTGTGGTTGAACCGAATAATAATTAGCATCAAGACCAAACATCTTATTAACCATCAAACTAAGATCCTGATATATGTTCAGTGCTTTATTAACAGCATAAGGTTTGAATGTAAACCCACAATCCGAAAAAACAACAGGTCTATTGGAGGTTTCTGGTGAACATACAGGAGATGGTCTACTTTGTATCTTTTCTGGGATTGGACCAAAATCAAGATCCAAATCAAAGCTAACTATAACAACGGATGGATCTATAGGTTCATTGGTATTATAAATTATACCTCCATCAGGACCTATAAGAACCGAGGTGAATCTAAATTCGGGATAGAATTTATTGGATGGATCTAAATCAATTGAAAAAATATCCGAGAAATTATTGGTTAGCCCATTAAGAGCTGTACCTACATTCGTCCATAGGGACCACGTTTTTCCGTCTATACTATATCTAAAATCTATTGCTATATCATTAGCATCTAGTATTGATCCATTATTATTCGAATAAACAGTATCAATTATCCAGCCATTGAACTTAGTAACATTCTCGAAAGGTTTATCCCATGTTAATACCCTATAACTACCTATATAGGTGAAGTTTAAGGCACTTTCGAGTTGTTCCATTCTTAAACCATAATACTCTGGTGTTTCGCATGGCATATACATCGTATTACCGTTGACTATAATCTCATGAAATCCACCACAACCTAATTGTTTAGCTCTAGCTCTCGCACCATTTTCGGTACTAAATATATTATCAACCGATGATTCGAGCACTTTATCGGTATTTTCAAGTCCATCGTGATAAGCATATCTAGGATCCGATATATCGTATTGTTCTCCCTCAGTATTATATACTGGTGTACCATCTTTTGGAAATCTATTCTCTGGATAAAAGCTCATTTCTATTTATACTTTTTCTTATATATCAAAAAATCCTAGACTATAAACAAAAAAAAAGGATCCAATAGGATCCTCTTTTTCATATTGCTAAAATTAAGATTTGGTATAGATCCCGCTAACAAGATCTAATTTACCATCACCATGCTCTCCTACAACCTTAGCCTGTAGTTCCTCTTCTCTGATGTTTATTCTACTAGCCTCATTATAGAGATGCTCAAGCTCCTGTTCCATCATGGCTAGATCTTTTTTATAAAAAGAAACCTGAACGTTTAATCTTCCTATTTTTACAACATTCTCAGTAAGTTCATCCTTCAATGTTTGAACCTCTAATAATAGTTCATCGCTTAATTTAATTTCTTGACTCATTTTAATTTTTTAATTTATACTAATAATAGTAATTATTGTTTCATTTATATCCCATTTTTTCTGGTAGGAAAAACTCCGCCTATTATTGGAGCAATAAATTGGGAAACGCCTTTATTTGAATTTCCACCATCAAGTATATCACTAAAATCCTTACCCACCGGATTTGGATTGGTATAGAAATTACCAGAAGCTTTAGCTTCCATTATTTCTATTGTATCTGTTTTTCTAACATAAGCATTACCTGTACCAACGAAATAAAGCTGATCCCTGGTTTTACTATCGCTTCCATCGATTATTCTATTCTCTATTGATAATATTCTATCGTCTATTGCCATTGTTTTTTATTATTTTATAATATTTCCCTCTTATTAGGTGGATTTGTATTTTTTGATATTACCTGTTTAGCTTTAAGTCCAGCTTGCATAAGATTACCTCTAAATCTTTCAGTGGATAGATCCTTATCTGGAAAATATGTTTCTAGTGCTACAGAGAAGTTAAATGTTATATATTCCTGGGATGCGTATGTAAATTCATACTGTTTGGTTAATTCGTACGATTCGGGGAATCCAACAGTTACAGGTATTCTCATACCCTCAAATTCGAAGCTATAACTATAAGTTTTATAGAATGTTCTGATAACATTCTGATATATTTTAAAGGCATCAAGTAGGGTATCTATTTTCATAGCTATTCCAAATGAAAGATTAAGAGGTATAGAATTAGTATGCGACGAAAGAGTTTTCATCTCTCCCTTAACGTCTTCAACTGCATAAGACATTCTAACATATTTATTAGTTAATGCCTGAGCATCTATATCTGAAGACTGGTATGATACTACTCCTCTTGGTAATATATCATAATTTCCCTCGGCATGCGGGAGATTATCTATACAGTTCTCATATTCAACAAAAGAATCCATCAAGAATGATTCATCCCCAGTTAAGGAGAAAAAAAATGGAACATAAACCTCTATTTTTTCCTGCTGATCATTTACCTGAAAGTATGTTACCTTCTCGTTTAGTGATCTAAGTAAACCTATTATAAGATTTCTTAGATACACATCATCCATATTAAATTTTTCTAAAAATCCTGACATAATTATTAAGGCGTCACAGTGACAAAATTTATTTTTATTTTACTGGTCGAGCCAGAAGCATTAGATGCAGTTAATGTAACCGTATAATCACCAGCATAATTATAAGAAACCATTGGATTCTGGGCTGTACTCCCGGTTGGAGATGCAGAAGGTCCGAAAACCCAATTCCATCCAGTAGGAGCAAATTGCCATGGTGAATTTGGTGATGTGTCCTTAAATGAAACAGTGGCACCAGTAGCGGTTATTAAATTATAGGTAGCTCCAGTAGCTGATGTGAAGTTAGTATAAGGTGGCGCGGGTATAGGTCCTTTTCTAGTAGTAACACCATCCGGTGTGGTATCAAAATCGGGATAGCCCAAAGGTATATTATCAAGTCTACCTGGGGTTTTCTGTCTTATTACCGGAATTTCAGCATATCTTACCTGGAGTGGGTAACCAGAATCGTCGGAGTATTTAGGATGTTCGAAATACCCATTAAGATAATCAGATTCACTTATCGCAGTTATATTAGTATAATGTAATCTAAGCATCTCTGAACAATCCTTAACTGTTGATTGGCTTAGAGTTTTTATAACAGCAAAAGATTTAACTGTGTTTCCTACTATATTTCTTTCTATATTTAGATTGTCATATATTATAAAAAAATAATTACTAGTTGAAACCTTAGAAATTATAGGAATATTCCTGGTAGAAACTGTAGTTGTTACATATTCACGAGGTATATTATTTCTGGGTGCAAGTAAACCAACACCAAATATTCCCATCTGTTTAGTAGGTGAAGGTAATACTTCTATATCCTCTATAGAAATAGAATCCAATCCATCAACCTTGTTCTTTGTACTTTTTATGAGTATACTTTCTTGGGTCTTTGATGGAGGTACTTCGAAACTAGTGACGGGAACACCAATTAGTTCAGGAATTTTATCCTTATTGCTCTTTATTAAAGCATTTTCCTGTTTAGGACTTAGTTCTTTTGGATCCGGATTTATCCTTATTGATTGTCTAACTCTCAATTTAGTTTTTTTATTCTATATATTCGATAGATCAACTTATTAAAATTGATCTATCGTCATAGAAGAAAAACTATTTGTTTTTTTTATATCTATTTTCCAATCAAATATCTCATGTGGCATAGGAGCATGATTTATAACAAATATATTAAGTCCCATTTCTCTTGAATTTTTTTGCAGAACCTTCAAGATAGAGGTAACACCGTCCGGATCGACGGAACTAAATAGCTCATCAAGAAATAGTAGATTTATGGAGCTAAATTTTAATTTCATCAATTTCATTATAGCGATAAGCACAACAAAATCAACTTTTTTCATTTCGCCCGTACTTAACGTCTGTACAGGTATTTCTATTCCCATCTGATATATTGAGGCCTTAAATTCATCATCAAAAACAACCTGATATTCGAGGTGTAATGCCTCTAATAGATCCATTATCTCAGAATTTAATGACGGGAGTATAGTTTTTATTGCCATTTGCTTAACACCTTTCTCACTAAGTATATCGTCTAGAGTTTTAACCCAAGCATTTTTTTCTGCTGATTTAAAAACGCTATCCTTTATTTTATCCTTCTCGATTTCCAGATTTTTTATTATATTTTCAAGTGATTTTACTTGTCCGTCATTTTTTTTATTATCTAATAATTCTATATCTCTAAGTATATCTCTTATTCTTTGCGATATCTTATTATTCTTATCCTGTAAACCTGCTTTTATAATTTTCATAGAAGATTCCTCGGATCTAAGCTCTATTATAACACCCTCAGCCTCATCAAGTTTAGAATTGGATTCATCAAGTTTAGCTTCCATCTCTTCTTTTTTATGTGCATGAAATTCGCCCAAGAGTGAGCTCTCGCACGTGGGACACATATCAGAATCATATAATTTTAATCCTTTCTCGAGTAAATCAATATTTCCTCTTATCTCTATAAGTTCTTTGGTTGAATTGTATATAAGATCTGATAATTTATTTTCATCAACTTTAAATTCATCAACTTTAGCCGAATGTAGTATCTGCAATTTCTGAAATGTCTCAAGAGACTCATTGAGCTCTGTCATTTCATTTCTAATATCCTCATCCATCTGATTCAATAGAGAATTCATTTCCTCCGTTGATCGATTAATAGTCGATTCGGTGGTTGCAAGACTTCCTGAAAGAATGTCAAGGGATTCCTTTATTTTTTTAATCTCGCCCTTTAATAATTCTCTCATTTGATTTAATATATTGAATCCAAATATTTTATCAATAATTGCTCTTTTGTCCTGTGGTGACATTTTTATAAAAGATTTAAAATCGTTTATCGATAGAGATATAGTATTATTAAATACATAATATGGTATTCCTATTAAATCATCAGCAAGATATGTCTGTACATTACTATTGCCTGCCTGGTCATAAGGAATCCCATTTATAGATAAAGAGAAAATAGAAGGCTCCAGACCTCTTTCAACACTAATTATTTTGCCATTATTTTCGAATTCTATCTTAACCCATGCATGACCATTTATTCTATTTGGTATGTCACCTAATTTTTTACCTTCAACCTTTCCATATAAAGCAAATGCTATAACCTGGGATATCGTGGTTTTTCCTGCTCCATTCTCACCAACAATTTGAAAAAGACAAGCATCGTTAGGAAATTCCAATGTCTGTAATCTATTCCCGTATGATGAGAAATTTCTCCATTCGATTTTTAATATTTTCATTATAACTTTTTCTCTTGTTCTTGGTTTATTACTATATTATGGAGCTTAAATAAACTACCTATTATTTTTTCCTTAGTTTCCTCGATAACATCCATTGATTCAACATAGGCCTTTATAAAATCAAGGACGTTGAATTGTTCTCCACCCTCGGATTCGATCATCTGGTCAGTCAAAGTTGTGGTTTTTTCCGGGTCATACGGATGAAATTTAAGAAATCTTTGTGTTGTGATTGTATCGGTAAGCATACTGAGTGGAGCCTTTAAAGCCATCATCGGATCGATCATTATATCAACAAAATTATTTCTAAACTTTGGCTCCAATTCATTAGGTGTTGATTCCAATATGTCACTAAAGTAGAATTTTTTAAATCTCGGAGAGAATGTGTTAGGATAAACTATCTCTGTCATTCCATTAGAAAGATCCAATAATGTTATAGATTTTTCATTATCCATGTCAGATCTTGTTAACTCATAAGGAGATCCTAACATGGTTATATTATCATGTTTCTGAGCATAATGTATATGTCCAGAATATACTTTGGTAAACTTCTTAAATTTAGAAATATCAGCACCGGATTCGACATTAACATATTTGTTAAATTTTAACCCTCTTATATCAGCATGACAGCAAAGCACATCATGTGGCTCGATATATTCCAATGTTTCAGCCTCTGCATTATGATCCTTTCTCCATGGCATAAGGAAGAATTTCTTATCCATTAATTTAAGAGTAACAGGATCTTCAAATATATTTATTCCTGGTATCCATTTTATGGACTTCAGAGAATTGACATCATTTGTATTTTTACCAAATATATCATGATTTCCTATTATCACATATACACCATCAGTAAAGATGGATGATAATTCCTCGGCAATAGATATACCAAGATTAAGTACCTTTAGATTTATACTTTGTCTAGAATCAAAAAAATCACCTAGGTGAATAAGCACATCACCTGGCTGATAATTTTTTCTTACTAAAGGAAAAAACCAATCAAAGAAATACTCCCTTGTTTGGTCTATCCATTCATTTGAATTGTTTCTTACACCTAAATGAGTATCCGTTATAAACCAAACTCTTCGTGCTTTATCGTTTACTAATTTTAAAGGTTCATTCATACTAAAACAATTTTCTAATTTTTCTTTTTGATAAAATGCTGTATTTTATTTCCAGCTCGTTTATGATCATCTCCTTGTATTTTATTGGAGTTATCTCATATGCTTTAGCGTATGGTATTTGTACATAATCACATATAGAAACAAATTTTTCAGAAAATGAATACTCGGTATCTTCCAATTTTTCAAGTATCTCCTGAAATAAGTGGGGAACTAAATCCTTCGGTATCTTTTTTTTGTAACTCAAAGGAAACCATCTTGAAGTTTGAAATGCCTCGTATACGAGTTCTTCTAGTTTCTTACGATGAAGATATTCCTCTTCGTCATACGTTTCACTTAATATATTATGGCTTTGATCTATATCAAAACTATCATTATAATCGTTATCCTTAGTGGGATTATTATGTGCTCCAAATATCTTATCACCAAGCTGTTTTTTAACAACTTCCGGGGTTCCGTTTTCGTTTTCAGTTTCCGGAGTTTCTTGGGTTTCTTCCATTTTTTAATGGTTATTTTTACTCTACGTGCATAGGTACATTAACGTCCTCAGTAATTCTCATATACTTATAGTCAACGCTAAATACCTTGTAGGCATTTTTATAGCCATCATCTCTATTTGCTAATATTTTTAATTTATATTCTTTATTAGCATACATTATTGGATCTTGAATTATACCGAACATTCCGTCAACGGTAGCAACAAGACCTGATGATTCAGCTGCTGAGTTTATACTTAAATCAGAAGCATCAAAGTCACCTTGTTTGGTTTGTGTAGCAGTAATAATCGACCAATTGTTTTGCATGGCCATACCCCTTAAATCCTCAGCAATTTGTTTTATCTTCATGTAGGTATTCTCAGAATTTGCATTCCTCCAATTCTTCATAATATTAATATAATCTACCACAATCACCTTAAATTTAATACCTTTAATTTCCTCCATCTTTTTGAGATATCTCTCAATGTCATTAACAGATGCCTGAGAAGTTGGAAACTCCTTAATTGCTAAATGACCAGGAACCTTCAGATTGTCATACATCATCGATCCCAATTTTTTCTTCATTGCTTGCTCATCATCAGCAATTTTACTATATTCAGAGACAGGAACTCCTAATATATTTGCTCCCATTCTCTTAACATACTTTCTATCACTCATTTCAAGGGATAATACTGCAACATTATGTCCGGTCTTAACTGCTTGCGCTGCTATATTACCAAGCCATAATGATTTACCAACTTTTGGCATTCCCATAAAAACATATAATGCTTTAGCAGAAAATCCACCTCCAAGAACTGTATCTATAAAAGGAAATCCACTGGAGAATGTGAACTGGGTTAATTGCTTATGATTCTCTGGATTAAAGAAATCCAATCCCTCGTCAAAGCTAAAATTTATACTATTTCTTTCAACGATAATATTCTTGAATGTATCAATAACAGTTTTAATGTTCTCCGAAGAAACTGGAGTTGATTGTATATACTTAAGTCCATCAACCGCTGATTTAGTTAGATTCTTATATTCAACAAAGAATTCGGTTGTTTCTTTTAACCATGCATCCTCATACTTCGAAAGATCTATTCCGTATATAGATCTTATTTCTGAATGATCCACTAGATTACCACCCTTCATCTTAAATGACTCAACCATTTGTTCAGCAGATGGCATTTCGTGATATTTCTCCCAGAATTCCTTAACACCAGTAAATATAGCACCTAGCGATTCATTCTTAAAAAAATCCGATTTACATGTATCGAGATATGGTGAATTTTGAAGTATATACCTAAGTATTACATTTTCAGAGTGTGTTAAATCCATTTTTTTAATTTTTATAATAAGGGTTATTATTAATCCTATACCATATCTTACTTGCGGTGCTTTTTTTTGTTTCTATAAAATCCCCATCTTCGATCATTTTTTTAATGATATCTCCATGAGATTCACTTTCCCATCTTGAACCAAATATTGAATTGAAAGTTTGTGGTGAGAATTCACCATTGGGTCTTTTATCTTTAAGAAGATATAGACTAATCTCATAGACTATATCTTCCTTGGTTGGATAATTGGGAAGAGTCTTCCAAACCCCCATAAGATATTTGAATTTTATATTATTCTTCTCCATCCTCTTCCTCAGCTTCTCCGTCAAGTTCATCACCTAGTGAACCAAGTAATTCAGAGTGATCTGCAAGATCAGGAAACTTAAACTTGTTCTGTATAACTTTATTATCAAGCATTTCCAAAACCTCTTGTGTAAAAACTTTATCAGTAAATAATTCGGTAGAAGCAACGGTTTTACCAAGATGTCTAACTCCCCATCTTGTTGAGGAAGCACTAGGTTTAAAAACTTGTTCTTTTTTACCATCCGCATTTTTTACCTCTTCGAATTTTCCTCTCTCTATTCCACACACTTCCCAAGAAACATAATCCTGTAAACCAACATAAGGATTCATACCATTAGAAAATGAGATGTGGAATTTTATAGGCTCAGGAATGGTAAATCTACTTTTCTTAAGTGTGGATGTACAGACGATACCAGTTTTTGTACCTGCACCATCCTTTAATTGAGCTTTAGATAGGAAAGCAACAACAGACATAGCAAATATTGGTCCGTCACCACCAGAACTTTCCTTTGTTGGTATATAAGCTCCACCACCAGCATAAACGTGATTGGTACAGATTAATGGTACTTTAGCAGCAGTAAGATCAAGTGTTATAACACGGAATAATTTTCTAAGCTCTTTAGCTTTAGCACCCATATCGGAAGCATTATGCCCCTTCATTGCATCAGCAAGTTCTTTATCGGTACTTAACATACCTAACGAGTCAAGAACTATAAGGATTTTTGGTGCTTCCCCATTCGCTTTTGATTTCTTAACCATATCAAGAACATTAGAAACGAATGTTTGAAATTGCGAAACTGTTTGTATAGGTTGATATCTGATCTTATTCATATCGATACCAAATTTAACAGCCCCAGACTTATCTATGGCTCCTTCCGTATCGCAATAGATAACATCATAGCCAATTTTTTGTGCTTCCCTAACAACATTTAGACAGAAGAATGATTTTCCTGTACCAGGATCACCCATAACTCCGAATGATCTTGAATTAGGTACACCGCCAAATAATGATCCGGAGATTTGTGCATTCAATAGGTAGTTACCAGTAGGTATCCACTCATCAACCTCACTAAAAGTATTTGTTGCTAGAATGGAGCCAGTTTCAAATCCTGAGATTTTAGATAGCGCTTTGTCCATGTTCATAAAGGAGAAACCGGACGATGTTTTTGTTGTTTGCGTTTTAGCCATATTATATTAATATTTTTGTCTATTATAATATGGAAAATCTTATGTTTTGTTTCTTTTTTAAATGGATTATTAAGATTTGGGTATCTTATCTTATTTAAAAATTGGGGTAGTGTTACGTGTATATTGTAATTAAAGTTTGGGCTCTAAGTTGTACTAGATAGATAATAGATTCTTCGCCGGGGTAATTAAGATAATTATCTTATCCGATATTTAGGAATTTGTTTCTAATTTTTTAATCTTTAACGAAACTTTAACGTTTTACTATAATTTTGGTGCCTTTACTAGCTCCTTTATCTTTTTTTGGTTTTTTATTACTGAATCTGCATCTCTTTGGAGTTCTTTAAAGCTCTTTTTGTCCTTGATGTTATATTTTTTCTTTGTTGAAGA
>Ga0209599_10000279_pt1 | contig 36106 bp, 35 predicted proteins | sample Shrwel_input2_FT_FD_187534 | JGI IMG/M metagenome (GOLD analysis project Ga0209599, IMG submission 187534) | Subsurface microbial communities from deep shales in Ohio, USA - Utica-3 well 1 S input2 FT (SPAdes) (version 2) ...
TTGTTATGCTTTTTAACTGAACTCATCAATTGCATGGTGTTTGGAATATTGGACAAAGCAGAAGAAGCATGGCAAGAGGCCAATAACCCTGATGGTTTCGAAGAAGATGAAAATGCTGTATATTTACGAGAAAAAGCAGAACTTGCTAAATACCCGCCCATTTATGCAGCTATTTATAGGATGATTGAGTCAATTTATAGTCGTCATAGCCCATATGAAATGTATCTTAATTTTTTAGAATGGGGGAAAGAGAGTGTAGCGCAACTTACTGAAGGATTGAAGCTACTGGGTTTAACTCAACTTGCTGATGCGTATACAACCGTCAATAACAGTATTCCGCCATATGATCCTGATGAAGACTTAGATAAAAAGATTTGTGCTCAACGATTTTTGTCAGCTTTTGAAAGCGTGATGAAATACGACAACACACAACAGCTTGCAGATATTTGTGAAGCTATTCGTAAAAATTATCAGTTGTTTTTAGTGTAAGCAAGGATGGGTAGAGGTACGAAGCTTATGAATTTTATAAAGCTAAGAAACGTAAACCCATATTATGTAAGTGGCTTAAGGAACAAAAAACGGAGTTAAGCAGCCAAAATAGATAGCCCAAAATTCCATAGCCAAATAACATTGGGTTTGCCATTCTTGGCTAGGCACTTTATGCTTGGCCAATTGAAGTACACTCAAATTGGCTACTAGATTATGAAAATCGCCCGCATTTATCTCCGTGTCAGTACCGATGAACAAGACCTTGCTCGCCAAGCCTATATAGAGCATAACGCCCGAGCTGCTGGTTATTACATCGCTGGTGTTTATCGAGAAAAAGCCTCTGGTGCACGGGCTGATCGCCCAGAATTACTACGCATGATCGCTGACTTACAGTCGGGCGAAGTGGTGATTGCCGAAAAGATGGATCGTATCAGTCGATTACCGTTAGCTGAAGCAGAAAAGTTAGTGAACTCCATCCGAGCTACAGGAGCTCGTCTTGTTGTACCTGGCTTAATTGATTTATCCGATTTCATGGCCGACGCTGATGGTGTCGCCAAAATTGTCTTAGAGTCAATGCAGGAATTATTGCTGAAGCTAGCATTACAAATGGCTCGTGACGATTACGAAACCCGCCGCGAACGGCAGTCTCAAGGTGTTAAGCTTGCCAAGGCCGCTGGAAAATACGCGGGTCGCAAACCTGACAATATGACTCATCAGCGGATTATTACCCTGCGTAATGCCCATCAAACCATAAAACGAACTGCAGAATTAGCAGGCTGTAGTGAAAGCCAAGTTAAACGTGTTTGGGCAATGCATTTGTCCGAGCAATCGCAAACAAAATAAATTGTTCGCATCATCAAAAGCAGACCTTTAAATACTATTACTTAATTGAAGAGCTAGGATATTTTTTCACAAGATCATCAAAACAATATAGGGGGTGTATAAATATTTCTTTTACGTTGAGTGAGACACTACACATGACGCTTGTCATTTACGGGTAGCCAAAAAATGACTTGCCACAACTTAGTCTAACGAATGAGTGCCGAGATTTGTGAGTATTGAAAACATTAGGGCAATGGGGCATCTAGAACTATGAACCCACCAACACACGATAGCTCAGCACTAATTTCTGAGGTACGGGAGGTGATGGCAAGTAACTTATTGTATGCCAATAAAAGTAACGCACAAGTACAAAAATGAGTATATTCTCACGCGATGATTTGTTGCCTTTGCCTGCAAAAGCAGTATGTTTCGGCTAATGTGATATTTTTGGTGCGTTGGGCAAATTAAACCGTATGAATACAACCCCAGTAAGAGCGAAAACCGCTGATACAAAAAAGAATGTTTCATTTAATTTTAACGTGCCCAGAATGAAGGAGGCTGTCGAAGCTCAGTCACACCTCTTACCAAATGGCTTAAACTTTACCGAATTTGAAAAATGGATAAAAGATCACCAGCCACTTGCGAAGGTGGGGGCAAAACCTCCATCTTAGCTCGCAGCTTGTCAGCATCGAATAAAGCCCATCAAATGTATTGTTGGAAGCCAAGCTGAACATGCGGTAGGTTGACCGAGGTCGTCCGTTGTTTTGATTCCGGCACCAACCTGATGTATTAGGCGTAAATCTCTAAATTTTCCCAGCTTCGGTTTGACCATCTATGATCATTTATTAGTATGAACTGAAATAAATCCTACTTTGCATGCGAAGTAGGGTTTAAATTTCAAGAGTAGACAACGCTTCTGCGATCAAAGATAGTTAGAGTTCAACTGCAATGTCAGCGCGACTTTTCAATACTGTTAGCTTTCCCAAAATCTCCGAAAACTGTCGTCAAGGCACCGTTTCATGGAAAAGCCTCTCCGCTGCCTCATCCAGAGTATCAATTTCTGAAAATCTGAAATGGAGCCAATTCTCAACCTTCAACAATAGGTTTTCAATGGAGACATAAGATCCTGGATCGCTTTCAAGAAATCTCACAATGTCTTGCTTGTGAAACCACTGGATATTTGCAGCGAGAATATTTTCCAATGTCTTACGCCAGCCTGGTATTTCACGAAAGCGTGGATGCTCCCTGAGCCGTGCAAAGCCACGCCATAACTCGATATTTCTGGCTTGCAGGTCGCGGGACGTGCTTTCGATGCAAGATGCCCATCGCTTCAGCAGCCCTGCTAAAAGAGGTAAGGCTGTTGAGGAAGGAATGTGTTGAGCCGAGTTGCAGAGACTCTCGAAAAATATGTCATCACCCACCCAAAGGTGACGCTGAAGGATCGACGCTAACCGCTCATCCAGAAGTGGTTTAGCCATCTTAAGGCAATTAGAGCTTCCGAGTAAGGGCAGTAAAATGTCAGCTTCTGACTGGAGCGCTTGGTAAAAACGATCAGCATCGCCCTGAGCGCAGAGACTAGCAATGAATTGCGCCCCATAAGTGTCAACCCATGGCCATCTCAGCCGCTCACTATGCCAAGGCATTGGCAAGTCGAATCGATTAGCAGCAGCAATGGCGGGCCGAAGTCGCTCAGGAATGGACGTGCCTCCGTTCGACGTCGAACTCTCTTGGACGACCACATGCCCTCCTGCTGTGAATGTCATCTTAGGCGTGATTTTGACAAGTGCCCGCGAAGGATCGTTAGCTGGATCCGCAAGAACGATTAACTTCTGGACTTCTTCTCGATCCAGTTGCGCAAGCGCCATAGGTTGTCCTTCTATGATCTCTAAGTCCAAGGTTCCACGAAGGGCCTGCACCACTGCCGAATAATCGAGCAAAGTGTTTTTCTTTGGTATCAAATCATTGAAATGAAGGCGCAACTCCGGCTGCGGCCGTTTGGGCATCTGTGCTGATGGTACTCTCGCAGCTGCCCGCGATTTGCGGCGCCCAGCTAAGAGCTCATCGACAATCCCGTTTAATAAACACGAACTGCTACAGGGCGTAGCAGCTATAATACTGCGCAACCGCAAACCTAGATCAGGATCTATTTCCTGAGCCCAACAACGCTCCTGAAGGCATTTGGCCGCCAGCCAAACGGAGGATGTGTTAGCTAGCACATCTTCAATACCTTGAGTGTGACCACAAAGCCGGAAGGCTCTAACAACTGCAGCATGCAAAAGTGGCGTTTGGATTCTGTTCAATAATCGCTGAATACCTATTGGTGATGGGTCACTTATCAAATTAGCGTAGAGCCATCTGGCTGCGTCAGATGACAATGGCGAGTTGCCTTTTATAAGTTGGTCACTCCATTGCTGCTCTAAATGCTCACCGATAAACGCAATGAAATTCGCTTCGCCATCGACCAATAACGCCGAAACACCATTTTTCAGCAAGGAACTGATAGAAGCATGGGCCTGTAGATTTTCATCACAATCCATTGTCAGGGGAGTGTTCTCTGCCAGCACAACCGGGGCAATCATTTGAAGAGCTTCCTTGAAAGGTGAGCGCCCAGCCGCCCAAATGGCGGCACGCCTAATCACCCAATGAACCGATGTGTCCGTTGCAAGTTTGACGAGCTGTGGTGCGAAACTTCCGTCCCGTGTCCGCATTGCAATAATGCATTGCCACAGTGCAATATCTGGAGAATCTACTTTTCCAGCCAAATCGTTGGCCGATGTCGGGCCGCATGCCGTAAGTGCCTGGGCGAGTAGCAAGATAACGTTAGCACTCGGCTCGATACCAAGCTGATGCTGGATTAACGTAAAGGCACGCTTGGAACGACGCCGGGCTAGTCCCAAGATGGAAACTCGTTGGATCGAAGGATCTCTATGTACAACCCCTTGCATGAGAAGATCTGTGACAACGGGCCAAGTAGTTTCGCTAACCATGTCCAAGCAAGAATACAAGAGCCATGGCGGCAGCGGAGAATGCAACGCAAGCTCGTCCTGTAGTATCGGGACGCCTGCGATGAAGGGTTGTCTGGCGAACAGCAGTAAAAAAAGGCTATCCCAATGCGAGCTGAGTGGATCCACTGGCAAGGCTGCCAGACGACTCCGTAATGACCCAAAATCGACGTCCAGAAAGAAGAGAACCGTCAAGGCAGTTTGACGGTGAGGGGGTGGGGCGGATGGATCGCAGAGAATCCCTTCATACCAACCAGCATCATAAGCTGTGGGTGCGAAGGCCGGCCCAAGAAGGGCATAGTCTAGAGGGATTGGGTCTGGAGCCAAGAGATCAACCAAACTCTCAAGCGCCGGATGGCCAATAAAAATCAGGACACGCCAAGCTGTGGATTTAATCTCGACTTCACAGCTATCTATACCAAGGATATCGACGCAAAATGGGCGTAGCTGGTGTCGCCCTGCCCAAATAAGTGATCCTACGGACCCAAATGCAAGCGATCGAGTCGAGATCATCTGCGATGTGGGCGCCTTCGGCAATGCTGCCAAAATTTCAACCACATCCTCGTATCGCTCAATCTTCAACTTCACGCCACTCCAAGGCGCATCACTACGCCTCTTCTCGTCGGTCGGTCGAGCAAAAATTTCAAAAGCAAGCATAAGCGCGGCACGACCACTGTCTAGAAGTAGGAGTGGTAATAGTTGGCGCTGAACGTCCTTTGACTGGGATTTAGCAATATCAACAATCTCTATTGTCGATAAACGATATCCACGACGGGCAGCACTTAAAAGGCACGATAATCCATTTCGACACTCTTCAGCATTTGTCGCCTTAGTAACCGTAAATAAGAGCAAGTCTTTCAAACGGTCAGGATTGAGCGCAAGAATCGTTTCGACCATAGGCTGGATCCAATTATAGTCACTAACATAGCGAGGGTACTGTTGGGCCAGCAGGTCCATTAGAAGACCATCCAAGCCTTCTGAAGTAAGCCCAGATAAAACGGACTCTAAAATAAAGAAGCCATCTATGCGCTCGGGCCGGGCAGCAAGCGCAACGACCTCTTGTGCAGTAACCAGCGCTCGGCGAGTCACATATCGGGCAAGACTGAGCCAAGCCTCTCCTCGTAGAAACGTCTCTCGGCCAAGGCGATCAGCTTCAGTAGGCCGACCTGCCTTGTCCAGATGAAATATCTGTGTGGCGAAATCACCATGCCTACCGTACCACTCTGCTAAGGCGCTGTGAGCAGTCTGGCGCACAGCAGAAGCAATTCCAGACTCCAATCCGGCTCGAACAGTTTCGTGCATCTCTAGTAGGCCTTCAGTCTCAATCCGAAGCAAACCAAGATCCACAAGCGCCTTTATAGCAGCGCCAATATTTTCATCAGGAAAAGCTGCCTCAGCCTCAGGCCGTCGAAATGGTAGAGCGAAGCAGACTAGATGCTCTGCCGCAGATCTGACACCCGGTGCAAGCTGATCAAATCGGCTTTGTTCTGCCGCCGACACCATATCCTCAGGCGGGCTACTCGCAACGGCAAGCATTGCATTGATCGACGTTTGGCGGGCCAAAGATTCGGCCAGCTTCGCATAGAGCCCAGCTGGCCGGCCAACAGTGATTCTATTAAAAATATCCCATAATATGTCCCGGTCTATGCTGCTGTGGTAATACTCTACGAGTCTTGCAAACTCCTCCCACCGGAAGCCTCGCATATTGATCGTAGATATGCCCGCGCTTTCTGCTTCAAGAAGGCTAAGCGTTCTGAACGTGCTCTGCTGGCCAAATACCACAAGGCGGCAAGAGCCCGGCACCAACGCACGAGCAAACAGTCCCAGATCTCGGCTGAATTGGGTGTTACAAGTTCCTTCGACCAAATCCAACAACAACTGAACAGACTGTGACAAGCCACTGCATATCTTGGCCATACTGTCGATCACCGTCTCGTCAGCGGATTTGCTTTCAACCGCGAGGCCGAACAAGTCGGGTATTCCCCGCCGCAAAAGGTGAAAGGCAACACCAGAAATCACGTCACGAAATGCGGCATCTGCCCGCACACGGACATAGACGGGAAGCCGAACCGGATCGCTGCTCTTTAAAACAGCCGCCGCTTGACCAGCAAGCGTTGTCTTACCAGATCCGGATATACCTATGACCTCAACGACTGTGGCAACCCCAGGCTTGACCAATCCATTGATCAGGTCAGGTCTTAAAATCCCATTTACGGGAGGAATAGGAGGCTCTGTGGCAGAGCTCATCTGTGGCCAAGCACTCCGAAGCTGCACCTCAAAAGCCCATCGGTCGATCACCTCTCCCGGTCGTTTGGCTACATCGTTAATGAAGGAACGGAAGTTGCCGAACAAGTTGTGCTCAACAACCTCCGCCGATAAACGATATTCACGCTGTAACCGGTCTTTGAAACGCTTGGCCACGTCCGCCTCAGATCCATAATTGTCCAGAATTTCGACCTGCGAGAGCACTTTTGGAAGACGCTGGTTAACCCAGATAACCCGTTCTTGATAACGACGTACGGTCTCAACATCAGCATTCGCTGCACTCAACATCTGGCCGTATGTGATGACTAAAAAATTCTGCGCATCATTGACGTTACTCGGTGGGCTTTTGAAACGCCATTTTAGAAGGGCCTTACGATGATTGCTGGGCAGGTGATCCAAGATTATGGCGCGAGCTATCAAGTGGACCACTGACCAATAGTGGAGTGACTCTCGGATAGGCGCCAGCATTCCGGCTGAAATTAGGTTCCTAACCGTTGACTGCACAGCATCCCCTAAAATCCACACCTGCTGGCAGTCCTGGGCCGAGAACTGTTTCAGGGCGTTTGGAATTAGCTCACTGGCAACGTCAGAAAGCCGCCAAGGCTCATTCTTGAGGACGCCTAGATCCGTCTCACTGGGCTTCTTAACCTGGACAAAACGATGGCAATCTTGGCCGTTATCTGTCCAAATTAGATCCAAATCATCTGTGCCCTCAGGTCGTGCCCGAGCGTCACCAGGGTGTTGGTCGAAATGATCAAATAATTGATCAAGAATGACAATCGTCTGGTAATCGAAGCCGCTAATTGCGATCCTTCCGCCTGACACACCTTTCTCCTCGAGTTTCACAAGAACTGTTCAGACCATTATTTGATGACTAAAGCCGCTTCAGAAAGCCTCTAAACTGCGCGTGACCTGGTCATTGCCAATAGTATATCAAAGAGCTGATGCAATCGACCGCTTAGTATTCCTCTTTAACCATGGATACTGGCTGGATACACTGAGTTGGAGGCCTACGAAACGAATGCATTCGTTTGTGAGGTAGTAACCTGTTTGAAAGGAGGGTAGACTTGAGAATCGAACAAAAAAAACATGGGTATCGCCAAAAGTTATTGACTTCTTGATCAATTTTGATTAACTTTTGCTCATATATAGCAAAATAATTGATCTATAGGTCAATACTATGAATTTTCAAAATAGCGATCTTGCACCTGTGCTAAACACCTTACTCTCGACCGCGAAAACACGAGGGCTCACCCAAAGCAGTCTGGCGCAGATGGCTCATATTGCTCCTGAAACTCTGTCACGCATGAAACAACGAGGCAATGCTGATTTCGCCGCTGTCGCCGCACTCGCCAAGGCAGTCGGTCTTAAAATCGCCCTTATCCCCGACGAAGATATACGAGACAAAATTCAACAGCGTCGCGTAGTAGAGTTCAAGCAGCTGAACTATGACGATTAAGAATGGCGTTGTCTGGACACGCGCTAGTGGTAAACCTCAACCATTGGCCAATATTACTGTGCTGGATGATCGAGTCGTCTTCGACATCCAGGAGTCAGCCTTTTCGGCCCCTCCACTGTCATTAGTTTGGCCATGGGCAAAAATACAGGCACGAGAAGAATATAGCCGCACTGCCAATCTTCCTCTGCCTCCGTTCATGATGAGCCACATCCCTCCGCCACATCGAAGTTGGGGCATGCGGAATTTACAGCGCCAGTTTCTGGAAGTGATCCTCGCCCAATATGAGAATGCCCCCATACCTGGCTTTGATACTGACTGGGAAATGCTAATGCTAGGTGGGCGTAACGGTATCGGCCACCTTGATTTCTTTCGGCATGACGACGAAGCAAAGGCCTGTTACGCACAGCTCACTACCCAACCTGTCTGGCAATGTGGCCGTAGCGGTCTATGGCATAGTGTTCACGATCAAATTCAGGCGGCCCTGCCTGAAACCGAGCGTGATATAGAACTGAGCGCACTGGTCGGCCCTACTCCCAGCGTCGGCGGTATGATCCCAAAGCTGTTGCTTGCCATCCCCCCTCTGTCTGCCGGGGAGCGCTGGGATGGCTCCTTTATATCATGCGCACTCCATGAGAAAGTTCAGGCTCATCATGTCGTGGCCAAAATTGAAACTCGTGATTATCCCGGCCTGGTTGCACTGGAAGCCTTGTGCCTAGATATTCATAGGGAAGCAGGATTACACACGCCCAATTACTGGACTTTTGAAACCGATGAGGGATTAAGAATACTTGCAGTTGAACGATTTGACCGACAAGCCGGGCGCCCGATATTACTGGAAAGCGCCTTCAGCATTCTGCATCTCGCTAGGAATATCGCCTCACAAACGCAGGGCAACCTAGACATGCTTGGCCAAGCAATCTACTCACCGGAGCTTGGCATCAGCCATCAACCACTCCCAGACTCTATTGACGCTTATAAACGGCTGGTACTGGCACTGCTGTCCGGCAATGGCGATATGCACTGGGAGAATTGGTCGTTTCTACAGCATAAAGGACGTGTTGGCCTATCACCGGTTTATGACCCTGCTCCCATGCGAGCATATCCTCAACACAATATGCTGATGGTCATGCCATTCGCAGGTTTGACCATCAACAAGAGTGTGGTTCCAGCCAACATAGGATCACGACTGCTGCAAATGGGGGTTAAAGCTTTTGGTATCCAGGAGGCAGAAACCAGACATATTGTCAGCCAGATGCTGGCCTGTACCGAGAACTACCCTGACCGCATTCGGCTATTAGTACAAGCAGGACAAGTCCCTCAGAATGTAGCTGACTACCTGATACAACAATTGGGAACCGTCCGCCGCTTCATTCATCAAGCACTGGTATGAAACCTCCTTCTGTACGAACCGTGAATGAGCCAAAGGTACTCAGAGGTAATTAGTGCATTCGAATCAGTTGCGCAAAGCAGCGACCAACAAGGCAAACGCTCCCAAACCAAGGATAAAATCTCGCTGATGACTACGTGGCTTTCCCTGATGAACTGTCTAGGTGTGAGAGTGATGAAGATTTTCACCAAAAGCTTCAATTGGCCCTACTCAATCAGCGTGAAGCAACCTTACTTGGTGCTATCTATGGAGCAATTATTGGCGATTGACGCCGGCATGGGCAATAAACTTCGTATCAAGCTGAAGCCATAGCTAGGATGCCAAAAGGCGAATTGGTCAGCGTCATGATTAAGGCTCAGCACAATGTCACGAGCGGTGCTAAACGCTACAGAATGCAGCTCCCGCTGATTCAGCATGAGTGAGTATGTGCTTCTTTGGATGCGCCCACGCGCAACAACTGTCAATGTACTCAGCTTGCTGGCACACCTGCAACATGAAAGGCTGAGAAGCACCTGGCGGGTAGTTGTTCTATTGGCGTTGATTAACCTTGGCGGCCAGTCCAGCTTGGAAAAACTCTATGTCAAAGTTACTGAAAATGCTCTGGATCGACTTGCTCAAAACGAGCATTGGCAGGCGAAAGCTCGGCAAGTACTGCAAAAATATGCCGATTTCATTTCCATCAACCGTGGGGTTTGGGCTATCGCCTAAAACTCGTCCCCAAAAGCCTGGCTTGTACCAGGCTTTTTCATTTTCGGTCAGGCTAAAGAGTGGTCAAGAGGGTAGACGGTCGAAAACTTCTTGACCAATTCTGTCGATCAGTTCGCGCTCAGTCATAATCTGATCTATTGTCTCGTCGTTAAGTCGAATAGTGTAGAGCCTGATGTCCAGTTCATCGCATCCTGGGTTTTTAGCCCTCTTTGTTGACCAGAAACCGTTGGCCAGAATAGCTAATTTTCCCCATTTGGGATTGCAATGGTATGACGCTGTTTGACGCACTTGAGAAGTGACTTGTCATCAGAGTCATCTATAGCTTGGATGACCTCAGAGCACTGCTGTGCAAACACTTCCATTGTTGGTGAGTTCGCCAAGGTTGGGCTGGAGCCGAAACTCCATGCTGCCTCTGTATTGCCACTCCTCGTCGAGTAGCGGACTTTCCCGTCCGCTGTGATTTCAGTGACCTTGCGCTGCTGGTTCGTATCCGTGCGATAGATACCGTTTACGATGATACGGGATGGTTCGACTGGCATAAATTTGTCCTTGTGGATGATTGAAACCTGAAGATACTTTAAATCGACATATCGATTTGTAATTTACAGCGATAATTCAGACTATCTAACAATAGATGGGGCTGATAGCGTGAATCGTTTAAATACTATCACTTAATTGAATAGCTAGGATATTTTTTCACAAGGTCATCAAAACAATATAGGGGGTGTATAAATATACCTTTTACATTGAGTAAGCGACTGCACATGACGCTTGTCATTTCATGGGTAGCCATAAAAATGACTTGCCAAAACTTTGTCTAAGGAATGGGTGCCGAGATTCGTGAGCATTGAAAACATTAGGGCAATGGGGCATCTAGAACTAAGAACCCACCAACACACGATAGCTCAGCACTAATTTCTGAGGTATGGGATGTGTTGGCGAGTAAGTTATTGTATGCCAATAAAAGTAACGCACAAGCACAAAAATGAGTATATTCTCACGCGATGATTCGTTATCTTTTCCTGCAAAAGCAGTATTTTTCGGCTAATATGACATTTTCGTTGGGTAATATTAACCATATTGCTGTTACAGGAAAGAACTACACACAAGGAGCTATCACATGAGTGATAAAGTGATTTTTAATCTTTTTGGCAAGCCCATTGTCATATTCATATTGGGCGTTATATTTGCAATTTTATTTGGCAATCCTCAGCCAATGGGGCAAATTGTTGATATCAGTCTTGTCATCAAGCAACTGAGCCTTATTGTTTTTATGCTCACGACAGGCTGTAGCACCACATGGCTGTTATTTAGTGGTTATGCCTACTATTCACATTACTCTGGACACAGAGAGCCATGTAAACACTGTCATAATATTGTCAGCATGCTCTCTAACCGTTGCTTACACTGCCAAAAACATCAATGGTATTAGTCGTAACACTCCCTTGAGCGGGGTACAACGACATGAGGAGGGAGAGTTTAGAACCGTGGATGCGGCTTTTAATAGCGTTTGCCATGTGTTGGACTAGCAAGGGGCAGATTTACGGATGCCTCATAGTCGAAGCATGGGTAGTGGATTATTTGAATTACGCGCCAAAGGCAAAGAGGGTATCGGTCGTGCCTTTTACAGTTTCCAAGTCGGTCAAAGCATTGTGATTTTGCATGGATTCATAAAAAAAACACACACGACACCCGATGACGAATTAGCATTGGCTCGTATGCGTTTAAAAGAGGTACAACATCATGGCTAAAAAATCACTGTCGATTACTCAAGAAGATTGGGATGAGCCTTACACGCCTGTAACCCTCAAGCCGAATTAAAACTCCGCGTTTAAACAGGCGTATGAGGCGCTGAGTGAAGAGTACGACACCGTCGATAAAGTGCTAAAAGCACGCAAACATGCCAATATGACGAGGAAGTTGCTAAACGTATGGGGACAACCAAGAGTGCAGTCTCTCGTTTAGAAAGCTCTTTAGTGGATCAGCAGCATTCGCCCAGTCTATCGACGTTAAGGCGTTATGCGGCAGCACTGGGTATAAGTTAGAGATTAACTTTGTGGCGCAATAAAGGAGTGTGTATTAGTGCTTATGATACAAAATCCTGTTATGAAGCCATTAGTTCACGGCAAGCGGTAGCCATTATTCCGACACGCAAGAGTGCGAAACGATTGAAAGAAAATACCGCAGGAGCAAAAGCACGTAATGTACTTTAGCCACCACAGAGCTGCAAGTGCGTAGGGCTATTTTAAACCATTTCACTCATTTGGGTACTCCATCGACTCAGCGAATTTTTTATAAATAAAGCGTTAGGGAAAAGTCTAACGCAAATTTGGTTTGTGCAATAAAGCCAAACCGATCTATAATCCACATGCAGTTGCTGCAGGTCCTAAATAGTTAAATCCTATTTTGAAGTTGATCATTCCTCCTCTATGAAGAGATTGCCATTTAGTGTCACTAATTTCAGCTGAAGAGAGATAAATGGAGCGTTGCTGTCCATAAGGCGTGACCCACGCATAATCTGCCTCTAAGCGGCTGATGATACCTGCATACTGCTTGAGCTGACCATGTTCTCGGATGAGTCCTGAAATCTTAATTTTAATTTCACGAGGTACTCGTGCTAGTCTCAATTGTGCAAATATGTTTAGAGCCTCCTCAATCTTTCCATTTAGATACAGGCGACGGGCAAACCAGAATTGAGATGTATAGTTAGCATCGCCTTGAGTAAATGATCGACGCCAATGTTTTTCGGCATCTAGCCCTTTATCTGGAAAATTTCTATCAATTAAGCTCGCAAGCGCAGCATTAAGTGATTTATCTCCAGGAAGGACTCTTAACGCACCTTCTAAAGCACTACTTGCTGCGAGGAGATCGCCTCTTTTTTCATTTAATCTTGATAATGATTTAGCAATGAAAGGACTGGCAGGATTTCTAGCAATTGCTTTGGTGAGAGCCTTAACTGCGCGCTCTTGATTATCAAGTAGTGCGGAGAAATCTGCTTCTGCTACCAGCAAGTAGGCATCACTTTTGAATTTCTCTAGACCATTACTAAGGGCTTGCTCCACATCTTTAACTGCTGTTGCTACCTCTTCATCTGATGCGCTAGCGTTTCCCAATACTTCTTGTAACTCTCTTAAAGCTAGCCTTACAAGCATGTCATATCCATGGCTACTTGTTGCTTGGTTGCCTGTAAGCTTAGTTGCATTTAATCTTGCTTGCTGAAGGTGAATGTCACGTTCAATATGTGTTCTTGATAAAGTAGCACGTAGAAGCTCAAGCTCTGAAATCGTATGCGTAATAGATTTGTCGTGAGGTAGAAGATCACGCGCATAAGAAATAAAACTATGGGCTTTAGTCAAATTTCCGTTTTGCCGCTTCATTTCATAGATGCTTTTTTGTTGGAATACATATCCGTCATTTGGGCTCGAATTTTCAGCGGCATGAAATATTTCTTCTATAAGAAGTGGGTCAGAAAATAAATCGCGCAAATTTTTGGCTCTTACAAATTCTCGGAATGCAGTTCGATCAGGAGTGTATCCGACATCAAGCTCCCGAATAATTGATAAATAAAGATCAAATCTATCTATCTCATTAGGAAGGGCATGCTCAAATATAGTCTTTGCAACCCAAGGATGCCGTGCGCGATATGCCATGTCACGAGCAGGTTCATAAGTTTCAGTAATCACAACTGATTCAAGCGGAGCAAAAAATTGCTCTTTGAAATCATGGAAAGAAACACCAGCCAGACGATTTACTAAGCCAGCTCTAACAGGAACATTGAGACGGTTTAAAGCGCAAATAATTAAATAAACATTACGAGCACGGTTATTAACAATATTTCTATATTCATCAAAAACAATTTCTTCAAAGCTCTTGCCACTTGTAATTTCATATAAGGCAATAAGTAATTGACGGTCAGCATGTAAGTGAAATGCCTCTCGCTGTTCTTCTATATTTTTCCCCGCTAATATACCTAGAGCTTGATGCTCCTCAAGCTTTGCAATAACTGCATTTATTTCTTTTAGAGACAACGATTTGAGTTGGTACTCGTTGTCAAGTAAGGACGACAACGAGTTGGCATCTACATTCCATTCATTAGTTCGCTCAGTAACAATAATGGTCAATGGGAGTTTCGAGCTTCGAGCTGCTCGCAGAAATAACTCACATTCGGTTGCACGTCGAGCCACTCCGTCAATAAATATAAATAGCCGCTCCCCAATCAGTGAAGATAGTTCTGCTATAGGAGCTATATTCAAATGGGCATCCGATCTAATGAAAAGGGCTACCTTGTCAAATGTAGTTGCAGCTTCATAGGCAATTCTTTTAAGCAACACGGTTTTGCCAGAACCAGCGTATCCTTTAATTAAGTAGAAATCTGTGGAGCGTGGTCGGTCGGAGTCATCAGTCAAAACGATTTCAGATAATATTGAGTCTGTAAGCGTTCTTTCGGCATCAAATTTTGAAATAATAGCCCCCCAACCATAAGAAGCACCTTTAAAAAAAGCTGATGCATTAGGCTTATCAGAAGGCATATCCCTATAAACATAAGTAGCATCGTTAGCCAAAAATGTAAGAAGATCTTCTGATGCTGCAACATGACTAGAAAACTTTGAAGCTATCGGATGACTTTGAGTGGTAGAACGTATTCCTCTAAAAGCTGTTGGAATAACGGATTGTAGAGTCGACATGAACTCATCAAAAGTTCCATTTATTGTTGTGATCTGCTTGCTCTCCCATATCCTTCTATCACGGTCTGAAGGATTAGGGGTTACGACATAATGCCTTGGTCTAGACATTTCAGGGGCAGTAAGTTCTTGTAGGATTGCTCTAATATCGGGATCTTCTATCTGATAGCCCACATAAACAACACTATATTCGCCAGCCAATTCGGTAAAACGTGAAAATAGCTTTTTTCGACCTTCACGATGTTCAATATATTGATCAATGGTAAGTATTAGTGGATAGCGAATATCATCAGCTATAGAAACACAGCCATGTAGTTTTATTAGCGGAACACTATCTGGTGCTCTAAGAAGCTGATCGACTCGGTCAGTATTACGTAGAATAGGTACAGGAGTTTGTAGCCGTTTATTATTTTCGCTATATGCTTTTTCGATAATTTGGTCGTAATTGGTAGTTACTAATGCAGCCCAATTGAAATTAGCGATGTTCTTGTGAGTTGTTGTTGGGCGAAATGGATTAAATATGTTGGCTATAAAGGCTTGAACGCTTCTCAGGTCGGCTGCATCAATACAATACTCAGCAACAAGAGATAATGGTTTATCCGTAGAATCTCCACCGAGAAACTCATCCGATAATAGTCTACAAAGCTCTTTTCCCAGAGGTGGCTTTTTGGGTTCTGTAGGAGATGTTGCTCCCCAAGATGCTCCTGCACCGAGAAATAGAACTGCTTTTCCCGTACGGATTTGCTGGATAAGATTGTGAGGAATGTCCATTTATTGATTTCGCCCTTTAAGTTTTCTACTAGCTATGAGGAGTTTATTAGGGAGAAAACATATATCACATACTTATAAAAGAGCCTGTGCGACACTATGTAAATGCTCCTTAAATGGAGTTGCTTAAACAATCCCAAATCTTGATGGAGGCTTTGCCGATTTTTGACTGGCATCTTTTATTTTTGATATTGTCTCTATGTCTAAATATATCACTGTTTTTAACAGAGTGGGGTGTTAGGATAACTTTTAATTTCTTTCTGAAATATCCTTTAAGGGTTCTACGGTACGCACCCATTAGACTACCTGTTAGTTTCTATCCAGCAAGCTTGGCAGTAACTAACGCGCGATGTTACTTTGTCATAGCGACAAGTCTAAGGTTCAATGGCAATGAGAAACGAGCCCCATAGGCCTTCAGCTTGATACCGACAAATCAGTCACTGTACTTGCCGATCGGTTATACTAAGCCGCTCAGCAGCCGTCCTCATGGGAAGTAAACCATCAACAACGGCTTGTATCGTTTTTAGTCTGTGCAGTTCACGCTTGCTCACAGTCATCATCTCGGTTCTTGCCATATTAAGCCTCTACGATAGCAAAAATATCGGTTATTTTTGCTATCATGAATCGCTAATATAGGCGGACATTTCTATTTGGATAGAACCGGACATTACTATTTAGCCGCTACATTAATTTATCGCATAATCTTAATTATGTTAAATACAGTGTTTAAAAGTCAAAATTAATGGCAAAAAAGATCTTAAAATACACTATTCAGCCCATCCTAGTTCTCTCGGATGCTGAAATGCTGCGGCTATATAATCCATATCCTGCTCCGAAACACCGTACCGATCAAACCAAGTTCGCCATTCACGAGTGACCAACGCTATACGCTCAATGATCTGCATCAGATATGTTGATCACCCAGTAAATAGCTACGGCTTTGCAGTTCAGCTTGGTATAAAGCATTTTTTTACTCATCAGCTGCGTCCTGACGATCACTGATATTTCTTGTGTGCTTGAACCAGCTAAGAGAAGAAGAACTCCGCGTACAGAGGGTAGCTTTTTTATTCCCATATCAGCATGTCCCCCAAACCGATTATTCGTTATGAGATTATCTTTCTCTGGTTACTATGCGTCTCATGGCGTCTAAAACCATTCTGGTGATAGGCCTATTGTCTTCTTTTTTAGATTTTTCTAAGCCATTAAACATTACTTTCTCAGCTTTAGTTACCATAAGAGAATATTTTATTTTCCTATGGGAGTCCTTAATGCACTTCTCTATAGCCTGGGTAGCTTTATTAAAAGTTTTTTCAGTGTCGTTTTGAGAAGACACTAACTCGAAAGGCAGCTGGACGCTTACATTCCGTTTCCTGAGACTACCCCTTCTTAGGTCATGATATTTCACACGTATCCATGACAGGCGGGACGTTTGGCCAGCGGATAGCTCGGCGTGGCGGATCAAGTATTAGTCGTTTACGATACCTAACTATCTATATCTGGCCAATTGACACCAATAACTCGCGCAATTGAGCGTAAAGCATCAAGAGTTGATTCATCTAATTCATTGTGGTTTTTATTATTTAATATGGACTTTATTTTTAATAGAAAATCAACCATATTTCCAGAATTATCAATATATTCGAATATTGATTTTATCTCATCAGAGCTTGATTTATAAATATGCTTCATTCGTATTGAAAACTGACTGCCTTTAAAAATTTCTAGTCGTAAATCGTTCTTATGTGGGTCAGTTCCTGAAGATTTATTTAGATATTCATCTATTTTCCCGACCAAATCAAAATGAAGCTTTTCTATTTTTTCGCTAATACGAAGATTGCTATTAGATAGCTTAATATCATTAATGTATTCATTTAAAAATGTAGCGAACTGATTTTTAAGGTACTGAATAATATCTGCCGTATTTTTAAAAGTTTTTATATTACACCCATAGTTATAGACTTCATCAATGAGGTCAAACATACAAATGTTATCCACATACTCCGGCTTATAGTTTGTGCACCCTTTATTCCTCTTATATATTTTATACTCGGCATTAACCTCATCCTTGATGAAGGCAAATATTAGTGGTATGTCATTTTCAGACGCAATTCTAAACTCTTCATGTGTCACAGACACCCCAGAACCAGAAGAGCTGATACTGCCATATCGGCCAGAAATTATGAGAATATAAATATTACTATTTGGCACGTCATTATAACATGACTTATCTAGGCGACCTTTTCTAAATGGAATATCTCCATCATCACTACGAATAGGGTTTATTCCTATTGAGTCAAGATACTCAGCTATTTGTCGTCTAACATCATACAAATCAACACATGTAGAGCTGATAAATGCTGTTGGATACGACATTTATTAATTCTCCATTTGAGGAATCATTGATGACAGAGCTTTTATTCTGCTCAAAAATGGCTGATAAGTATCTTGATGTTTAAGGCGGTAACGTAGAGCATAAACAAGTTTGTTAAAGCCATTTTTTTCCAAGTAAAAGTCGCCAATAGACTTTGACTTTCCATGCACATTCATAATATTCAGTATAACTGTAGCTGCTGAAATAGCTAAATGCTCATTACAATAGTAAAGATAATAAGAACGTTTAATATCAAGGGTAGCAAGCCCCATAAGTTCAACTTGCTTACCGTCTTCTTTATATAATGGTGGTGGTGGTGCACCAGAGCCTGCCATCTCGGCGTATACTCTATCCAACGACAAAGGTCGAAGCTGTAATATCCATTTTAGGAAATAAGACGCTCTTACTGACTCTTCAACATTATAAGGCGTATCTTCGTTGCGTTTGATATCATGAAATGATGCATAACGAAGAATGTCATAAGTAATAGCCCTATTAAGATCATACTTAACAGGCCCATTTATATAGTCGTCTATATTTATAGTCATCCCGAGCCGATCAGCAATATATCTGCCAAGCTCTTGAATAGCCTTTGTCATAAACTTATCGTTTAGGTCAAGCTCCTTGTTAAATCCAGGAAACTTTTCTTCAAAACTATGATTCAAGATCAGTCCCTCTTATTACTCTTGTACTAGTCGATTAATATGTCTATCTACACTATCCAAATCAATATCAGGCATAGACATAACACCAGACACTATATCCATAGTTCGCTGAGATGCAGTGTTTCTTATTAAGCTTGAGCCTGGCTGATCATTTTCACTTGCCATGACTCCTGGTTCGACTAAAGAGGTTATAAGCCTTTCCTTTTCCGATAAAATTGTGTTCATAGTTGATAATTACTCCATGAGGTACTATTCAGAAAACAGGATAAATCAAGACGGAGATATAATCTCACTCAATTTATCTGGTATTGACTCGATACCCTTATCCTTGTATCCAGCAATCACCGCATCCATGAAGACGCCTGTCTTCTTATCAGTAACAGGAGTACTTTTCAGTATGTTCGCAACAACCTTACCAGAAATCGTTTCGCCAAGCGTGTTGGCACGGCGCATAAGATCGGTATTGCTCCAACTCAACGCCTTCAAGAACTCTGGAGCTCTCGGAATAATTGACATTTTGTTATGCATGAATCTGCAACCTCGTAAAGATTGCCTATTTTACACGCAACAACTGACAAAGTACAAGCTTCGGTTGTAAAAGCAGATAAAGACGCGTCTTTATTTGCTTTTACATGCTTTCTTACTCTATCGAAGGCCAACATACCTCACACCCGTTATTCCCTGCCCTTCCAGCTTCGGTGCTTTTTTCCAAACCCTCGCCTGCAGCCCCGAATGCTCAAAGTAGCGCACAATCTCAAACTTCAGTCCAGTTCATTTCTTAGCCCTCTTTGTTGACCAGAATCCGTTGGCTGAAATAGTCAGTTCTTCTCTGTTTTGGATTGGAATGGGATTATGCTGATGGACGCACTTGAGTAGTGACTTGTACCTCAAAGAAGTTTCAAAAGTTCTAGACATAAATTTTTCACGGAAGTACACGGAACAACAGGAGGTAATAGGCTGCGCTGTCTCAGTATTGCAATTAGTAGGCAAGCTATGAATAACCAACAATACGCATGCTCAGGTACCTCAGCCTCCATAACCAATAGATCAAATCGCTCTTTCACGGGCGGATGTGTGTCTGAAACAGCTGCATTCATATTTGCTGGTTCGCCTATAACTATGGCAAATGCTGTAATAGCAAGCCCCATCAATCTTTTGCTTTTAACTCGAATCAAGTCTTCACCACTCGAAGCGCAATATACCTCAACCTGATCAAGCAACATTGACCTGCTGAATTTATCACACTCCCTTTCCTCGTCAGCATTGAGTACTGGTGAATTTTTCTCCACTGCAAACCGAACATGACGCAGTTCATGTAAAAATGTCGCAGCTGCGCTTATACATGCTAGATCAAAACATGCCATATCTTTGGTATTTAGCAAAGCTCGATCAAAACTCGGTTCTGATATTGCATCTATCCAATCCAAATCATCAAGCGAATCTATCAAACGGATATCTCTTGCAAATAAGAGCAAATCTTCCATTTCAGCTTCCGCATCGTTCAGGTCTAGGTCTGCTGCTAATGCCTCTGCCGTTAACGCACCATAAAACACTCCTAACAATACATGCGGGCTATAAGGCGCTATAGATTTGAATCCTGCAAAGGCTACCACCCAATCGTGTGCAAACGCTTTATGCATCCATGATACTTTTTTTACTCGAGCGCTAATCGGATGTCCTTTGCCATCTGGCTTGAGCTCAAAAATCGGCTCAAAATTTTCCCAGAAGGTCTTCAACTCAGCTGCCCGTTCTGGACATGCCTCACGCAAATGCGCTGCAATAAGTTCTGAATCGATTGGTGTTGGAGTGCTCATCAGAATATCCTCAAAAAAATACAGGAAAATTTAGCATGCTAATAGTAATTCATTGCTATACCCGCTAAATACGTCATTGTCCAACTAGCATAACTTCAAGAACGGCATTAATGGCTAGTCCACGTGCTTGTAGTGCTTCTATAGGTGGAGTAAATTCGGGTTAGGATAGGAGAAATTTGAACCAGAATAATTAACCTAGGTTCTAAACCAAGCTTTTCTATATCCTCGTTAGGCAGTGCTTTGCAAGAAAAAATTTCATGAACAAACGCCAGCAGGAAATTTAAATATGTTCGAAACGATCATTAAGAGACTGACACCACGGCTTCTTGCCATTGTCGTGGCTTTGGCAATTGTTGTCTTGGCAGTGGTCGTTTCTTACGCGCTATTTGTTGGTGGATCAGTTGATCTTAAGAAAGGGACTTTTAAAGCACCAGATCGCCCTTCGGCAACCCCTACAGAAATCTCAGAGCTAAACGAAAAATTAAAAGAACAACAAAAAGTAATTGATGATTTTTATAAAAAAGATGCAAACCAGATGCTAGCGGAATGCAAAACTGCACTAAGTTCAAGTGTTCCAATGAGCGAATTGGCTCCCATTCTTGGAGTCAAATCAACAGCTGAAGCCCTTGGTGAGATTCGGCGTCTAGCTGTGGCAACTTGTAATGACAAAACAACAGAGAATAATCTGTTATTTAAACTGTACCAGTTAGAAACCATCATTCCAGACTTCGGAAAATCAATCACTACTAGATATGACAGTGGAAATGATCGCACAAAAGCATTCGTTTTAATTCAAGAAATTCTCAGGGAGCTTACTTTTTATGATGGCTCATTAGATGGCGACCAAAAGAAAACAAATGAGGCGGTTATTAAGTTTCAAGAGAACTTCAACAGCAAATTAGGAAAATTAAATGCTGATCAGAAAATTCAAAACTTAGGAGCTGTCGGGTACAAAACATTGGAAGCCATGAGAAGTGCTTATCGGCAGCGCACAAATGATGCATAACAAGTCGATGGCAACACAATTTAGCATACTAAACGTATCTAACAATGCTTTTATTGACCATCAAAATACATGCCAACACCCTAGGCTATTGGCTGCTCCAGCGAGTTGATCTGTAGTTTATCCAGCGACGAGAAGGCCCTACATTGTAGAGCCTTTTGCTTTTTGACGTTTGCAACAAGCAAGTTACTTCCAGAAGTTCAGATCTATGTCTGTCTGGAAGCCAACTTTTGCCACTCCATCTTTGTCTTGGTCGAAGGGCAAATGGCCTGTTGAATAGGCAACATAAAAACCTGACATAAGGCCTATTCGGTATGTGGCGTAGTGTGACGAATCAAGATTTGCATCCTGAATTAAGGTTGAGGGACTAATCTCTTTAAAGTAGCGATAGCTAATTTGGATATCCCTAATTCGGGCATGGTTAACTGTTTGCAGCAATACCACCTCGGCATCGGCCCTGTTATAACTCGTATCATTCGGATCGGTAGCCTTACGCTGAGCATCATCTTTGACATCGACCTGACCTACGGTCATGAATAGCATGAAATGATTTAAAGATTGCCCAAAAATATGATCGAGAGACATTGAGCCGCCAAATACGGTCTGCGAATTATCGCCATTTTGTGAAGCTTCGTACTTGGAGGTCAAGGCCAACTTGAAATTGGTGCGTTCTACATCATAGGCAAAACCGCCATCAAGATTGAACTCCAGTAAACTCTCAGGATTTGCATCAGCGTTGTTTGTCAGCGTGCCCTTTCCGGCGAACTTCACATATGAACCACTCAAATCATCGTAGCCATCTTTTATCGCGTTAGGAACAATGATACCGCCTGGACCTAGTGTAGACTTGCACTTTGACCCACCAAATAACACTCCACTCAAATCATATTTCAGGCCAAGCTGCATATTTGAGGAGGCGGCCGCAGCACCTGACTGCTTAGAGTCGAGTCCAACCACGTCTGCTGTGAGGCCAAAATTTTCTGGCCAAGCTAAATCGGACTTTTTTCCAGCATCAGTTTTACATTGAAATTTCTTACTTCCGGGATTATCTGAGCTTTCCGCGTCTGCGTACACTATGCCTGCTATAGACGTAGTGATCATTGCACAAGTGAGCAACACGATAAGCTTCGTCATAGGGCACCTGCATTCACATTTTGAAAGTCCAAAACAGACTCCATAAAATTGGCAATATCAAAGAAGGTTGTAGCTGACTTCGCAAGCAGATCACCTAGTCCATTGATAAAAAGTGCCATATTCAAACTGGTATCCATATCTACGCTCACGTACCCACGACCAGAAGCAGGCATGTCAGCAATTTGCGACATAAGGTTTTTGGCCAGACCGTGTGCCCATGCTGTCAATGCATTTTTTGATACAGCTGGATAGGTAGGCATTACGCCCATAGTCAGGCCCCCAGCCGGTTCAAAAGGAATCAAATGGCCGTTCCCATCGACAAGCCAGTTAAGATTTTTAAAACACCAGTAAACAACAAGACAAGCTCTTGAGTCACCTGTCCAATTTTCCAACTTTTTAATCAGTTCCATAATTCCACCTAACCTGATTGTTGTTTAAACTCATGTAGCTATGAGCTTCGTTGTTTTGGGAGTAGATGAAAAAGCTATAAAAAACAATGAAAATCCCGTTAGAACAATCGTTTTTATTTTCAACTTTTGCATCGCCATGCCTCGTTACAATAAATATACCAAATCCCCTAAAATAATTTAGTTAGAAGACAAAGTCAACGAAGTCAAGTGCTAAAAATCCTAAGAATAATGCATCACACCCACTGTCACTATTTTGGGTGAGTTAAACAAACGACCGAAAAATAGCGTAGGATTTTAGCGATAAATTATGCCACTGTTGGCTTTTCTTTTTTTACCCATGTCTCTTAGGCAAGTGATGTAAGTTTGCCTCCGTTATGTGATAACTCTCAATATTCTCCCTTGCGCTCTTTTCACCCCGCACAAATTGTGCTGATATTTTCGACATTCTGTTGTAGCGTTATTGTCGCGAATAAAGCTTTCTCCGTCGGCGCATCATCGTCATCAATAATCGTTAGGCCTCGTCTATTTCAGCAGTGTGTTCAAGCAAACGAATAGAAACATCACCCCGATACTCTAAAAATGTCCGAAGATAAGAATAAGCGGCAGTGAGCGTTTTGAATCGTCGCGCTTGTGGAGTCTGACTCATGCGCTGTGGTGCGATTGATTTACCGTCTATAACAATCTCAAAATGCGTCTGACACCCTAAAATAATAGGGATTAGGTCGTGTTGATGTTTTTTAAGTAATAATTTGGCTTGGGGCGTGGATAACATTGCAATAAAGCCTCACCTAGAATGAACGTGCTTTTTGCTGATGGATCAAGTGAGGTTTTATGCCAAAATTTTGCCACAACTTGGCAGCAATATGAGGAGGAATACGAGAAAAATACATATCTGCTCGGCTTTTAAAAGCGATGACTTTGTCATTCACAAGCGTCGGATTTTGATTATTAGAAACTATTGTCCAGTAGTAGTCTTGCGGCGTGATCTGCTCCGAAACCCTCGACGTTCGAAAATGCTTAACGCCTTTCCAATAGGGGAGCAACCGTAACTCTAGGTTTTTACTCGATAATTCAATGGGCATTTCAGGCGCAGGAATGGCTAATACGCAGTGGAATTTAGTCATAGTTATCTCTCTTATTATCTCAGCCAAACACCGTTCGCCGAGTTAATCAGCTCAGCCACGCCGAGTCAACAGACATAAAACTATAATTTTACTATTTCATATAAAACAACAAGTTAAATTAACTACTTAATTTAAGCTATCATAATAGCTTACCTATTTTAAGAAGTATTCGATACCAAGCATTGTATTTTAAGCACTCTTTAATCTCACCCGCGTCGTGCCGAATTGCCATTTTAATTTACGCCTAAAATAGCCACTTGGCATGAAGTCTCCCCCATCTCTTTCAGCCCACTCCTGTAAAGAACATTGATAACGCGCTGCCCACAATGTCAGTCTCCAATCATTTTTTTTCGGCGTGAAATGGGTAAAAAAGTCTCATTGATGGTGGATCAATCGTATTCTGTCATCGGTGTAATTTTGATTTACGGCGTTCAGCGTTCATTTGGGGAGAATGGCCTGATTGGCGTAGCTATAGTGATTTTCTAGGATTGCTAGCTTTGTTTGAGCTTGGCTGGATTTCACTGACTAATGATCTAACTATTTCTTATTCTTTTAGTTATTTTGATGTACTTCATCATCTATGTGCCATGCTTTCGTCACGGCGCCATATAAGTGCGATTCACCACTTCCAGAAAATCGTTTTTAACAACGCTCAACTAGGATTTCCTGAGTTACCTCAAACTTCATCGCTGCAAAACTTACCTGTTGAACAGAGACATGCACTAATCGCGCATGCCGTTTGGCTACTTCAGGATTGGTCAGACCGATTGATTTCTCCCTCGCGTCAAGCGAATTGCTCATGCACACGGCTAATTCCCGAGAAAATCCAAATGCCTTTTTGGTTTTTAAACGAAATGGAAGCCCAGCTTAGCTGGGGACCTATTCACCATACTGAGCACGAGCTTGCTACCTTCAGCTACAGGAGCGACTATTACCATCCTAAATAACAGTATTACAATGGGCACTGATTTAATGACAATAAATTATCATTCCAGACGCCATCCGCATAAGTCCGCAAATATGCTGCTCTATCTGCTGGTCGAACAACACCAATATCGGCCCTTTTACCCGTATTCGGGTCTTTGACAAAAAACGTATTCATCTTAGCCTCAATACTTGCAATTACCTGCTCACGTGTCCACATCCAATTGCTTTGTGGATTTCCGAGATGAGTAATATGTTCATGCGTACTGAGTGCATGAGACTTCTTGATACAGGTTACTTGAACATCCGCCATTGCAATTTCCTCAGTCAACTAGTATTCGATTGCATTAGAGCTTGGTTGTGAAACAGTAAAATCACTACTTATGTGGATCAACAATCAGCATATTACACACTGGAAAGGACTCGGAAAAAAACTCTGAACCTATTCCAGCTCATATTTTAATGGGGCTTTTCGCGGTCACTCCATACTGCATCATAGTTTTCAACACGCACAGTAAATCTACCTGTTACCCCATCATCTAAATCACGCCATCTAGAAATTAGAAAGCCCTGCATGTCAATTCATGCAGGGCTTTCCCTGTTGCGAAAGTCATTTATAACCATTAGGCATAACTTTCCAAACGCCAAAAAACACCCTTTTGGTTATGGGGTGGCATCACATTCCCCTTGGCTATTGGCGCCGTCGTCGATGGTGCATCTTGCGAACGCCATACACCGCTTTCCGGACATTTTTCACCCGTCTTGGCAGTAGTGCCAATGGGGGATTTCTTTCTCTCGCTCAAAAATACGACATCAGTAGGCTAGCCACAGTCAAGCGCTACACAGCCCTTAACGGCTACTCTTGCGCTGTCGTCACCTCCAAAGACTTCATCATCCAAAGCATCTATCGTGGGAATGAATTTCCCAACTTAGATCTGAAAAAGGACTATCCAATTCCACCCAGAAGTCATACGGCTATCTTGAAGAAAAGTGCTGGGTATTGCAGCGATTTATTGCCTACCAAGTGGGAAAACTGGCTTAAGAACCAACCCCATGCCAAAGCTGAATTATTAGAACAGGTTCTCTACCAGGCAGACGGTTATATGATGACACTGTTATACCTAGATACGAAGGCTTGTCCTGACGAAGATGAAGAGTATATTGAGCGCACATCCGTCTGGGATCCTAGATTTCGTTAATTCCCTTATTGACACAATAAGAGCCAAAGCTTAGTCATAAAGCTCATGAACGCACATAATATAACTACTCTTCGGCAGACAATGAGACTATCACAACCAGAGTTTGGTCAGCTTTTTTGTCCATCCCATGACTGTCAGTAAATGAAAAAGGAGTCTTCTGGAACCTAATAATTATCAGCTCGCCCTGATGTATGAATTCCAAAAAGGCATACGAAATGAACAAGTCAGCCAGGGTGTTAAAGCCGCACTGGTTGGCGCTGGGATTGCCGCTGCACTACTACTGTTGGAAGCGGCTATCCCCCTCCCTTCTAATCGCAAAAAATTGCTGCCAAACCACGATATGAATAATTCAAATCATCATCTTTGGCCAACCCTCATTTCATGAACTAAGGCGAACATCACAAGCAGCCCGATATTGGATGTACGCACGGCACAGCTATGGATCATTACGCGATACACCAACGCAAAATGCGTTACATATTGACGCTTTATACAATACAAATTACAATGAGACCGTATCAAGACATACGAACTATACAGATCATGCTAAAAGGCAAGCCAAAATTAAAAACAGCCACTCTAAACTTACGTATTGACCCAACCATCAAACTTGCTGCTGAAAAGGCGGCTCAGCAGGCGCATAGAAGTGTTACTAATTTTGTTGAAGTGCTTATCATTGAGCACTGTCAGAATTTAGGAATAGCATTAGTTAGCCGCCCAGAATCATTAACAATCCAAGCAGACTCATACAGAGGAGGCCAACATGACTGAGCCTTATAATGAAATCCAATTTTACCGGTCGAACGAAAAACCTTATGGAGTGCTCAGCAATCTTTATAAACGATCTCTAGTATTTGAAAGTCAAAGCTATCCAACAGCAGAGCATGCTTATCAAGCAGGAAAAGCACGAAAAGAAAGTGTACGGGAGTGGCTAATGAATGCTCCAACCCCAGCGTTACTCGCGATGGCTGCGCATGGGTTGTATACTTGGGACATTACACCAAACTGGTCAAAAACAAAATTTGACAGAATGCGCGGAGTGCTTAGGTCAAAATTCACCCAGCATAAAGATCTCTACGATCTCCTGCTCTCCACAGGTGAGTCTCGACTGGTAGAAGCCGCAACTGTTGACAATGCAGTTAACAGACTCTGGGGTGAAGTAAATGGCCGAGGCCAAAATATGCTAGGAGTTTTATTGATGGAGCTTCGAACTGAACTCCGAAAAGAGGGCAACACTGACATAGAACAAACAGCAGCAGGTAGGTTAAAAGCAGAGCCTGCAAAAACATATCAAGACGTAGAATTAATCCCAGACTAGTGACCATGAAGCGCAATATTATTTGAGCATGCACCGCATGTACCTACTTCATTACTCCACAGCTCTGAAGAAGGGCTTTTTGCAACGGCAACTCCTTGGAAATTGCCGTCGTAAAGGCTTTTAACGGCCTGAAGAATATCGTTACGCTTCAAACAATGCATTGCCCCTCTAGCACCAAGAAAAAGGCAATTAATAGCGGAGAAAGCCTGCGCTTTTGACAAAATATCGTACCAATCCTCATCGGTGGCCTCACTAAAAAAATTAATGCCATGCTCGATAAGCGAGTATATAACTCCAGCCGTACACCAGTCTCCAGCACCTGATGTATCCCTTACTGGACTTATTTTAAAAGCGTCAACCTTTTTCCAGCACCCACTTGACCTTCCATTCAAATGTCGCCGAAACATTAGGCCAGATTTACCTAATGTTCTAATCTCTAACACACCTGCATTTCGCATAACAGAAAGGGGGACTATCTCGCGTATGCGATCATCCGAGTATTTAATAATATGTGAGCAAGACAATGCCTCTTCGAAAAGAGCAACGTCACCTATCTCCGACGGTTCAAAAAATACCAGTCCTCCACGCTCAGCACATGCTCTAGCAATCTCCAAAGAGCCAATTGAGACACGGTCAAAAAAGAATACGTCTGCTGCTGGCAGGCTCTTTGATAGACTTCTGGCAGCATCTGGTTCTATGGGCTGGTACTTAGGTGCCCGCTGGCCGCACACAGGGCAATAAAAAGAAAAGTCATGCCCCGAATTATGTCGACATTTGTTAATTTGATACACTACTGGCTGAGGAACGCAGTTACCTACAGAGACAAAATCTAAGCATAGCCCGAGTGAGGTTAATTCTTGTCGTATCCGCCGGGATACTACGTCGTCTGAAAGACGAGATATCGGGATAGACTCTGCACCTAATACAGCCAAAATGGAAAGTACATTTCCTACTGTACCTCCAACCGACTCGGCTAAAGGCGTGCCTTGCCCTTCCAACATCACAACATCCCAAGCAAGAAAACCAGTACCTATAACAGTACCGTGCTTAGCAAAACCTGATGCGTGATTGAGACTTGTGTGATATTTCATTAAGATACTGGTCCATGCACCCAAACATGCACTAGAGTCGACTGCTCGTTAGAGCCAAAAATACCTTTGAAATCGTCGGCATAACCTGCAGACTCGACATAGGCCACAGGAAGCTCACTATCCATTGCGGCAAGCATGCTACCAACAGACGATAGTTTACTACCCATAGGAGTAATAATAGTCATAGTAGCATTAAGTGGACAAAATAGTCGACGACGAACCCCATCAACTCGACGAATTGTTCGATAAATGTCTAATGGGTCACTCTCATCCGCCAAAACTACATTCTTCAGATCTGTTTCCCATTCGTCTAACAGAGCATCTCGATACTCAAAGATCAACTCTTCCGCTCTACGCGGGTTTTTCCCTAAGAAAGGAACAACCGGACAGACATCTGATGGAGCAATGAAATGATGGAGACGCTCATAAACCTCTTTCCGACCAGAAACTAATTGCGGCAGCCACAACTTAATCGGATCTGAACGGCCTACCAGCTTCGCCCTACCACCATAACCGTGCATATACCGTGCTTGGTCATCATAGTTCGACCTAATTCGATAATCCGTACCCGGATGGCTGGACACTAGAATATGTAAAGAGGTCGATGGATATTTATTTTGCAGCGTCGCTCTAAGAAACTTAATAAGAGGGAAATAAATTCCTGTGGACATGGCGCTAATATCCACCACGATGTCTTTGAAAGAGCTAAGATCCCATTTCGCAGCAGCCTCAACTACTTTAATGCCACCAACAGCAGCTCCATCCTCTGCAAAAATGCTGATATTTAGAGTTTTAAGCTGGTGGCCTAGTAGGTCACTAATCTGCTGCATGTTGCTATTTGCCATTGATTCCAGCTTAACTTGGGGCAAGGGACGCAACTCTTTTATGAATATTGCAGACAGTTTTGAACCCGCGCTGGAAAGCTTATTCGCAACATCTGGAGCTCTTGGGTCAAAACCAACAGCACCAATCAATAAAGTCTCGGAATTGTTGAAATACTCCTTTAGAAACTCTTCTGCCTCTCCCCCACTATGGACAATGTATTCGTCAAATGCTTCTTTCACGCCTCACCTCCAATAACTTTATTCAGTCTGGAGGCAGAGCCTTCAACAAACCCTCCTAGCTTAAACGTCAGTCCATATTTAATAATTGGGTAGCTACCCAGTACAAATAAAGTCCATAACTCATTTTTGCAATTGTAGTCTTTGACCACTTTAATCGCATTATATGCAACCGCATAGTGAAGGACTTGGCCTAATTGAGGATATTTGGTTTCGAAGACTAAGAACTCACTTTGAAGTATCCCGTAGGAGTTGGCTCCAGCACCTAATGGCGAGTTGGGCGCTAAAGAAACCTTAAGCGCCTCATTTCCTATATGGTCAACTAATTTTAGGACCGAGTCTCGCAAGGGAAAGTCCCAATCTTTTATTGCACTAGTCGCTACCTCACGCACAATTTTATGCTGTGCCGATTGATCTAAGCTAGCATTACGCTTTCTAATCATCCGCAGTTCAATTTGATCAACAAGCGCACCTGCAATTTGCAAATACTGTTCAACATTGTTACCGCTAGCAATCGCAATTGACTCAAAACCATAGTAGTACGGTCGGTCATACTCGTGAAAAAGGTGTAACCGCGCAGCATCAAGAACCGAAATATCGGCACTAAGGGGCTTACTAGGAGCAATGTCTATAGCCTCCTCAAATAGACTTTGTTGAGGTGTTCTTTTCGAATGCCTATGCATCAAAACCCTCAACATCATGAGCCTAACATCTGCCGATTCTGCTTTTGCACTTGAATAATCACTAATCAATATCTTTAGCTGCTCAATCCGCTCTGGAGTAATTCGTAGACTTTCAGCTGTACGGGCAATTTTTTCCTCAAGATTAGCGAAAGCTGATGAAGTTAACTCTGGAGGATTTTCCTTTAGCAATGCCGATATATCTGTTTGATGCCGACTCCGAAAAAGCGGCATCTGCTCCAGATATCTTTTCGAAATGTCCCGAGCAATATTTTGAAAATTCTTACGGCTATTTCTCTTTGAAGTTACCGTTTGATCGGTTGAGAGGATGATATAGTCGCGATCTTTTTTATATCCAGGTAAATCATAGTCTGTTGCATAAGGTCTCAGTTGGCCTAATGCGGATGAAGGCGAAAGAGTGTCCAGTCGTCCCATAATCCAACGCGCTGAACCAAATCGCCTCTCTAGTAACCAACGGCTGATATCCATAAATTGGAAAGGATGTAACTCGTGAGCATCGTCAATTATTACCATCGACTTTAATATTTTTACAGATGAGCCTTTTTCATTACCACTCATAACCTTCAAGCCAGTTATATACTTCAGTAGCTCATATGGCTCTGTAACCTGACTTGGAAAAGACAGAATGTCTTTAGGAATCAATGCATGTATTACGTCGTATATCGACTCTTCAACAGCGATTGCTGTTTCACGGAGAGAGTGAATATCTTCAGCGCCAATACTCTTTTCAGCAGCGGGTGAATCATCTCCGAGAACCGTCCTGATTTGACTATCGGGGATATTTAAGGCGGCTAGCTCTCTGAGCCAGAGTAATACACATCGGGCTTGAATTAATCCCTTTAGTAAACCGTTCTTTACTTCGCGTGGATAAGGCAGTTCATATATAGATCGATATTCCGCATCCATCGTTAAACGTGCGGCGATAATCTTTGGAGAACTCTCGTCTAAAGCGCCGGCAGCCGATAAAGTTTTTGCCATATTTCTAAATATAGCGTGCTGATGCTGTTCAGCTAAGAATTGAAGGTTTTTAAACTCAAACAAGCGCCCAAGTGTCGTTTTTCCGCTGCCGGGTGTGCCAATAACATAAACTAGTCTGTCGTAGAGCTCATCAACCCTATCATCAAGAATAAGATCTATAGGCTCTGGACTGACTAGTTGAAGAAAAGCATCACTCTTATCAACATTTTCTGATGCTCGTTTACGAAAAGGATTTTCCATAGTCACCTAAAGATGCCGTTGGCGGCGTAAAAACAAAGGGCGCATATGCTTAGCTGGAGGCTTAACTACACCCTCTTTTGACTCCGCCCATAACAATGCAATAGAGTTATTAGGAGTGTTGTGCTCAAGCACTATAGGTAAAGCTCCTCCCTTGTATCCCATTTGAATATTTTCTTTTGTCGAATCCGTTTCAATTCCTGGGTCATAATGGCACTTAAGTAACGTAACCAAATCGATATCGGTTGATGGATTGATCCTTATTTGCTCCCCAATGACATAACCAAAAGTGGCCGCCATATCTAGCCTAGTTTCTTTTACTTTGAACTCAGCTAATGCAGACGTCACGTTTCTCTCCCCTACCTCTGATGTAATGTAATGATGTATGTTCAGACCCGCGCCAGGAGATATATGGGTATCAAAATCTTTGCAGATACCTTTTATAAAGCGATTCAGTTTACCACCCCACTCACCACTTTCATCTTTTGATAAAATAGTTGTGCCTGATGCAGTAAAATCATCTATCAGAAATATATTCTCAAAGAGTGGCTGCTCATTCCAGCCTCTCTTTTCAATATCTCTTCTCAGTTTTTTAATCATATCTTCCCATTTTTCAGACGATATATCTGGCCCAACAACAATTTGCTCATTGCTAATGACGCCTTCATTATATCTCCTAAAGATATCCATCCTTGCCCCATCACTAAGTCCAACAAACAAACTCTTACGAAAGGCTTTTTCAATATCAGCTACAGCGGCGGTGTTTTGCCTCACTTCATATGGCTTTAGCCCGTTCTTAACGGCCACTTTCTTTAGAAAATATTTGCGTAATGAAGAGGAGTACTGATGAATTAAGTGAAACACCTCCTCTCGACTAAAAAAAATCAGTTGTGTACGAACAAATGTATAAACAACCTTTCTTTCTTTAACTGCGTCGAACTGTAAAAGCCATCCAACCAAACTTTCCAGAAAATGTACACCCGGCTCGTAACCTTGATAACCGTCATACTTATAGGATGACATAAGTTTCAGCCAAGCAAACTCCTCACTGGCTTCCGTATCATCCCAATCTAAAATCTCACCCAAAGTCTTTAATGCGAGGTCACGATTCATTTTTCAGTTGAATCCTAAAAATGTTGTTTTCTAACTCTATAGCTCTTAAATAAAAAATAGTTGCCGCAACCCCATAAACTCCTGAGGGAGCCAAATTCCACGCAGAATTTGTGTCCACGCTCACCTCATCAACGCCTAGGGCATATGTATGACCAAGAAGCTCACAATCGTTCCCAGGCCAACGCCCTCTATCACCAATACACAATATTTCAGTTTTCTGCGATGCAATATTCTCAAGGGTTTGATGTACAACTTTCTTTGAAGTGCTTTGCGCTATAATGTCCCAAGAGTGCAAGGACCTCAGCGCCTTCAAACCACTGTACTCTTGCAGCGAGATTAGACTCTGAACAAGAGGCCATGCATGATCAAAAAGGCTTGGATGCGTCATATTAATTGTCAGTTGTGTTCGCCTAAGCTCACAGTGAACAACTTTTCCTAAATACGGATCTGCTTCAATACGTTTAGAGAGATTTTGTAGTTGCTCATTCTGTGGCACCAGCTCTGCAGGGCATGTATTATCAAGACGCTGTATCAACCCACCATTATACATTCCAATCCAGATTCGCTCCCAAAAGCGAGGTGAAATCACATTTTTGACGGCAGTCATAACAGAGCCACCACGCCCTGTAGCAATACCGAGATTAATCCCCAATGCAAGAAGCCTCTCAAGCTCAGACCCAACAATTAGAGGCAAATTACCAAACCTTTGATCTGGTGTGCAAAGTGTTGAGTCGTAATCGAGTACGATACCGGAGAATCTTGCCAACTCTAGCTTTTCAAGGATTTTAGGGTATGCCTCTTGCAAATGAAGCGCATAAGGTTGCCGCCAATCACATGAACGACTCGCGCCTAACTTTCTCATCACAGCGAGCTGCATGCTTGCAACTGATTGAGAGCAATTTGCCACCTGATGCTGAAAAGCATCAAATCTATATAGATGTTTACCAAACATAGGGACGAATGGAGAGCCTGGATCAAACTGCTTTGCTCTTCCAATAGCACCTATAATTTTTATACTAATCGCAATTGAAAGCAGCATGGCGACATGAGGATCTCCCTCTAGGTTTAGCTCCACCACTGGCAGTATGTCAGGAAGCAGTTTTTTTGTAGTCGCTCTTATCTCTTTTTGATCATTATGGGAAAGAAGAAGGGCGACAACGCCCTCTTGGTTTATATGCGACCACAAATGCCTTCCATGTGCAAAATTACGAAGATCCGAGACTATAACTGTCGCCATTGAAGACTCTATCAGTTTGGACTCAAGATCAACTGCAAGTACCTGTGTTTGCTTATCATGCAAAATTAAAAATGTTTTCTTGTCAGAGCTTTTTACAAGATTTTCAATATCACTCAAAACCGTTTCGAGTTCAGGGGCAACTTGTGATAAGGCTGTATCCAATGAGCACAGTAAAGTTGGTAGAGTACCAGGGAAAGCTTCAGCATAACCACGGAAGAGTAAACAGCACATCGCAATCAGAGAGTTTGTGGCCAAGTAACCGTCTTTTCCCCAAGGCATATCGTAAGCGACCCCAGCCCCAGCCATAGTGCTTTGTATATCACCTATTAAAGGAGCATTTAACTTTAGGCAAAGTGCTAGTAATCCTTGAGGATCGGACTCTACTATCTTTCGAAATACTCCTCGTATATCTGGATTTCGCCCTTCAGCAGATAAAAGAGTTACTCCGGCTTTCAACACCGCATGTCCTAAAGATGCGGCAAGAAGCGGTGTCAGTGGCTTTGCAAGATAACCTGTTGAATGTTCGTGAATTTGGCATTGAAAATGTGCTGCAGTCAATGAGCCGCCTGACCCAATGGATATAAGTGGAAGCCCTCCCAAACGGATAAGGGCCGCTTTTAGCTCAGACACATCCAACCCACAAGCCCATTCATAACTGCTTGCAAGAAGTCTTAATTCGTCTTGATACGGCTTTCCCACTTTGATGACTCCACGTTGATTACATGTTTATAGATAAGCGAGCCATTAATTAAGCTCACCTATCCCATTCCATTTATACATATAGCCGCTCAGAAGACGCTAGGCCTTGGGTGGATGACTAACGTGTTATGACAGATCTTCGATCTCTTATAATTATTTGGTCGTTGCTGATATTCCATTAACTAATGTGAAATGCTGAATGGATTCGCCAAATCCACTTCCCTCCAGGATGTTCAATTTGGTCTGTTTGTCATGGTGTATTGAAGAGTCATTATAATTCTCGCTCTCCCATGCAGCTCTGCTAACTTACAATACAAATCCAACGATTTGCAAGGCTAGGCTAAAAGAAATTTATAGTTGCAGGTTGGGCTGTATCAAGTAACTCGGAACAGTGCCCACTTCATTTATCACTAAAAATACACTCTGTTGGACTTTGCATGCAAAGTCTAGCTCAGGATAAATATCTGTACAAACGACATCATACACAGGAGCTAATTTGCGTGCCGCCAAAGGATGGTCGTAAACCATACCAAAATTCTTTAAGTGCGCATCGCCATCACGTAATTTACAGGACAAGGCCACGCGCTCAAACAAACGATAATTTTGTCTAACGGAATCTTCACCTGCAAAAATGGTCACCGCTTTAGCGATCATTTCATAGCTGCCTTCGTACTTGCGTGCGCTATTACGCCCTGTGAGCACCGCCATATCTTCAAAACCAATCGCCGTGCCATCCGCACGACGATCAAAGCGCGACATAATCAACAACAAACCATCATCGGATAACCAAAAATCAGGCACGTCTAAACCTGCTGTTTTTGCTACCAACAGACACAAATATTCATTCCGAACAATACACGGAAAATCTAATCCTTCCGCTTTGACAATCACCGTTGCTAAAGGGAGTGACGTATGAATATCCAGTGGCGATGAGGGTATTAACGGCACTAAGGTTTTCGGTTGTAAGCCTGAAATACCCGAGCCTAAAGCATAACGATCGAGGAGGTGTGGAAAAAGCGCAGTGGAGGGTGAACGAAGCAATGTCGTTAATTGTTCACCATTGACTCCTGAAAGGGGTTGACCCGCTAAGGTATAAGTTAACCGACCTATTTGGTTTGAACCTGCCAGATACAGTAAAAACATCTCACTGGGTGCCCCCAGTCGTTTTAAACGCTCTTCAATAATATAACGTAAATACCCTTCGGGGCGATTCATGGCAAAAATACCCATTAAATCACCACTGGCATAACTTTCTTGGCGAATGGGCATAACCAGAGAAACAGCACTTTCCTCAGAAATTGTCGAGTAATTAAACACATATAGTTAAAGAACTTTAAAGCTGTTACATATCCACATAAAATAAAAGAACAAAGAGTTAATACAATCAAGTCGCCACTCCTTACGCTTTTGCTTAACCCAAGCCCATGTTTGCTCAATCAGATTAA
>Ga0209599_10000280_pt1 | contig 36046 bp, 59 predicted proteins | sample Shrwel_input2_FT_FD_187534 | JGI IMG/M metagenome (GOLD analysis project Ga0209599, IMG submission 187534) | Subsurface microbial communities from deep shales in Ohio, USA - Utica-3 well 1 S input2 FT (SPAdes) (version 2) ...
GCGGCCTGGAGGATAACCGTGCTTGATGTGATTAAACTCATAAGCGGCGTGACCGTAATGCTCGCTGCTGTTTATTACTTCTCCCGTTTCCTGGGTTGAGTCAACCGCGAGTAAAAAGTAAAAAGTCGAAGGCGGCCTGGTAGAGGAACCGCAAGTTGTTTGTGTTTAACCGCTGCCTGGAGGAGGACCTCCGCCAGATGCCAACCGTTGAAGTTGTTGGGATGAGTGGGACAGAACCCTGGCGTGGACAACCGTGATGCTGCCAGGTGAACCGCTGAAGTTATTGAGATGTTGGTACCAGGACCAGTCGGACCGCAAGGACCAACGGGACTCATGGGCCCAACCGTTAATTAATAAGTTGTTGTGATGTCTACCTGGCGGCCAACCGTCTTCTGAGCCACGCTCAAAATAACTTGACAACGGCGTGCCTAGGGAGTAGACTGCTTTCGCATCTCCGATGCGAAAGTGAACTTCCAAATAACTTTTGTACAACGGCCCGCCGCCAGGACCGTCTCCTCCTCCACCACCCGAACCGCCACCAAAAAATAAAAGTTGACAACGGCGAGCGCTGCTGTTACGTTGCTGCCATGGATACAAAAATTATTGAAAGACTAAAGCCAACCGCTGACTTCTATGCATGGCAGGAGCACGGCCTGTGTAGGGACGAAGATAGTGAATTGTTTTTTCTTGACCCTGGTCAACGGGGACATGAGAAAGCGGCCCGCGAATCAAGAGCGCTCGCAGTATGTGGGGCGTGCCCAGTAAGAACGGCGTGCCTTGAACACGCACTCAACGTCCCCGAGCAATACGGGGTGTGGGGAGGCATGACCGTTGAACAACGGCAAGCGCTAGTAGGGAACCGATGGGACTCTTAACCGCTTGGCTTGCGTATGAACTCGTGAAGCACAATGTGAAGTATGCGTATGAGCGTGCACTGATAGACATTGAGGAGATGCAGAGCGATGTCTACGAGTTCGAGGAGATTGAACCGAACACCTACTACGAAATTATTGATGGACAGTTTGTGGATGTTGTAACGGGTGAGATTGCAGAACTTCCGAAGACTACAGAAGTAACCGCTGAAATGGAAGAGACCGCTAGAGCACGACACGATTTGACAACGGATTGAGACCGCTGTTACTTTGAGATTCGCAAAGCCGTTTAGAACATCTACCTTTCTCGTTTTAAACACTATGGCTTGGTTTGATGGGTTTCCCCGCCATCAGCGAACACGGGGACTTTTTTATTAGACACGACTTGACAAAATGAAATCCAACCATTATACTTAGACCAACAACTACACAGGGGGGATTATGGATACAGTCCAAAAAATCAGACTGCACTGGTCTGATGGCACCACCAACACTGTCTTTCAAGACGATGTTGTTGATTTACTTCTCGACCAAACTTTCATCAATGATGAAAGCGGGAAGCGCCCAGTAACTGTCGTAAAGACAGAACGCGTTACAGTTGAACGCAAATAACTAAGGTAAGGCCCCCGTCTCAACAGCGGGGGTTTTTCTTTGTGTCGTAACTTGACAAGTTGTTTTCAGTCTGTTTAGATACATCTTGTGTCTGGAGCGAATTCCAGATGGATGACGAAGAGGGTTGAGTTCCTAGGACAAAAAGCCCGTTCTCCAGACACACCAACCAAATGAAAGGAAGTTGTATGAAAGTCAAAGACCTGGTTCAGATGGTAACTACCAATTACGATGCTGAAGACGAAGTCATTGTTTTAATTTATTCAAAGGACACATTTGATTATCCCGAGGATGACGAGATGGTTCTTACAGATGAGGGCTGGCTCAAGATGGTTGAGGAGATGGAATCCTCTGGAGGACTAGACCCCCACGACCAACATCTTTCAAATGTCCTTAGCGAGATGTCCAGCGAGTATGCGGAGATTGTTTCAGAATGAAAAAGTGTGCAAACTGCGGAGAAGCCAAAAAAGTAAAACCTCACTACTGGCAGAGTGTTGATGAGGTAGAACTTTTATGTAAAGAATGTATTTGACAAATAAAAATAAATTGTTAGACTTACACCACCAACCAATGAAAGGAAAGTTATGCAAAACAATTACGCGTTCGTAATAAAACTTGCAGGGAATGTCCTTGCAAAGAATGAAAAAGAAGCAGTCAAAAAAATAAATGCACACCTAGACGACCTAGGAAAAATAGATTCAGAGAAGCACGACCTACATTGGCCGGACGCTTCGTGGGATTTAGAAAGGGAACTGGTATGAGTAACGAAGTAGAAGAACTAGAACAAGACAGCGAGTTCATTACTGCTGGCGCACTTGCGGAGTATGTCTCTCAAGAATTTGAAGAAGATGAACTTGTTTCATACAGAGTCTATTCAAAGTCAGATGTTGAGTCAGACCTTGGCTATGAAATCACAGATGAGCAATGGGTAAAGTTCCTTCGGCTTTGGGAAAACGATGATGTCCTCAATGAGGTTCGCGCCGCGGCTTGGATGGAAACAGTAGAAGTAATTCGTCAAGAAGTAGAAGGGTAGTGAAATGGGATACACACATTATTTTACAAAGGTAGGAACGAGTCCAGATGATTCGCTTCGTTTTGAGATGTTTGCTCGCGGTGCTCGCACCATCATTGACTACGCAACAACTTACGAAGGTATCCAAATTGCAGATGCGATGGGCGACAACTTAGGCAAGTGGGAAATCACTGATGAGGTTGTAGCATTCAATGGCTTCGGCGCGGATTCACACGAGTCTTTCTATTGGAGCACTAAGTCTGATGGATTTGATTTTTGTAAGACTGCCTATAAGCCATACGATGCGGTAGTTACAGCGTGCCTTATTCATCTCAAAGATGTCTATGGCGACTTAGTGGAAATCGGTTCGGATGGGTCTTGGTCTGACTGGGCGCTAGGGGCACGCCTTTACCGCAACGCAACGGGCTTGACCGCGGAAAATTTTTTGAAGAGAGAAGAGATGACAGGAGTGAAAAGTGAGTAAATCAAAAACTTCTTTAGATAAACTATCTTATCCTGAATGGCAAACAGTCCATCATTTTGTTTATAAAATGAATTCTATGTTTCCTTGGGTGGATAATAATTGTCCTACGCCTTTTGACTTTGCGGAAGTTTTAGAGGCTTGTGGATTTGTTTTTGTTCCTAAAGCAAAAAAGCCTTTAGAAGATACAGTTATTGAAAAAATGGAACAAGAGTTTCTACTTAGAGGCTTTGTTATAGATGGTAGCGATGAGAGAGTGGAAGACGGCATTCGTCCTTCTTTCGAGGTTGCTCTAGATATGACCGCTGATTTAGATGAAGTCTCTATTGTTCGTAGATAAGTTGGTGTAGGATTACATCTATGAACCACTTATTTGTTGAAGTTCCCGATAGGGATGACGGCTTCGGGATGATTACTATTTGTTCCATCTGTGCGGTAGCGCAGGATGATTCAAACTTAGAGGAAGTCTGCCCCGATACCCTAGACTAATTCAAACGCAACAAACGGCGTGCCAATAATTTCGTGCGAGACACGGAGTTGGCACGCTTTTTCTTTTGTCTAACCGCTGAAGATTTCCGCCGCCAGGCAAGACATCTTGAAGTTGTTGGGAAGTCGGGACTGAACACATTTGCTGCCAGCGCTGTATAAGTTATTTGGAAGTCTGGAACCGTCCGGGCCCCGGAGAGCAAAAAGTAAAAACGGCGAGCGCTTATGCCGAACCGAGTAAAAAGTAAAAAGTCGCAGATGCGCTGAGCCGAACCGCACAAGTTATTTGGAAGTGCGTAACGCGTAGCGCTTGACAAATCAACGGCAAGCGTTAGACTGGTGCTATGAAAAAGAAAAACGCTCTTGACGGCTTGCTTCGCTTGCGAGGTCGCTTTGTGCTGAACCAAAAAGCACAGGTGTTTGCCGACAAGAGAAACAAACGAAACCGCACTCGTTCGGAAAACAAACGGCGTGCCTTAGAGGAACAGGGAGAATAAATAATGACCGCTACAAAACAAGACACGATACAAGAACGCTGGAACGCTGGATACTACTCCGCACTCAACGGAGCAACTATTGTGAAGTTCCTACGCACAGACACAGACGAGTTCGGTGGAAAAGGGTTTCCTATGTTCCTCGTCAAACTCGCCAACGGACAACTAACGGAACTTGTTGTATCTCAAGACGAAGAAGGAAATGGCGGTGGGTTCTTATTCGGACTTCCCGATTACACACTTCCCGAGTTTCGGCGCTTGACAGAAAAATAAAAATCGTTAGACTTACACCAACCAACAGAAAGGAAGTCCAATGCCAAATTGGGTCTATAACAATCTCTCAATAGAGGGAACAGAAGAAGCCATTGCAAAAGTAAAGGCTCAACTCAACAAGCCAATCGTAAAACAGTATGGCGAAGATAAAGAGCCAACTACTTACTCAAATCCCATCTTTTCGTTTTGGAACATTATTGCTCCACCTGAAGATAAGTTAGATGAATACTTCGGGACTCACGGATTTGATGGCGAGAAATCTACTGGTGATACTGAATACAACTGGTATAACTTCAACAACAATAAATGGGGAACGAAGTGGGATGTCGCAGTATCAGATGAAGAGAAGTTTCCTGAAACTGAAATAACTGGAGAATCTGCTACACACATTTCTTATCGTTTCAATACTGCGTGGTCGCCACCACTTCCTGTTATTGAGGAACTATCTGTTCAACACCCTGAACTACAAATAACTTTGGAGTATGAAGAAGAACAAGGTTGGGGTGGAGAAATCTACTGGGACTCAACTGGTTCAAGTATCATAAATGAATACGACATACCTGACTCACACAAAGATTATGTTGCTAGAGATAACGAAGATGGTTGTCTTTGCGCTACTGAAGACGACCCTAAAGAGTGGTATAAAGATTGCCCGAACAACAACGCAAGTCCAATAGAACTTCACGAAGTTCGTGAGATAGAGATAGTAGGTGCTGAATAATGTCAGAAGAACTAAACGAAGAAATGCCACCACAACCACAAATCCATTACTTTGCTATGGACGGAAATTATGGAAGTGCTGATGGGATTGTCCTTTGCCAAACCCAATTTTGGACAGAGGAAGATTGGGCAGAGGTTGAGAACTGCACAGACAGCGAGAGAGGCAATAAGGCAGTAGAAGTCTCTCGTCAGTATGGCAATCTCTTGATGGATTTACCTGACCAAGATACGATTTGACAATAGCCTATCCAACCTTTACACTTACACCAACAACCAAGAAAGGGAAAAAGATGGACACAATGACAAGTTATGAAATAACTTTTCAAACTCCAAACTACACCTTGCACACACAGGGCGTAGGAGCAGATGAAGATGAAGCGGTTGCGGACGCAATCAAGAATCTCAAGGACGAAGATGGGATAGATGTTTCTAAGGCTTGGGTTTTAGAAGTCGAATAGGAACAGCACCACCCCCAAAGACAGGGAGAATTAGGGGGCGACACGCCGAAAGTCATAACTTGACAATCGGGAAGTGTTCGGTAATAATTCTCTTACCTAGCAAAACTAAACGAAAGGAAACACCCAAGTGCTAAGTAAAGAAAAAGATGTTCAGGGAGTCGGAGTTTATGCCGAGTTCCGTAAGACAGGACAAGTAATGCAAGTCATTATTACTCCTGACGCTTACACAACAGCAGGAACTTTAGTTCCTATGACCTTTGTTCGTAGAGTGATTACACCAAGCACTCCACGCAAACAATGGAAAACTTCTATTCTGCGCTCTAAGGAATTAGAGGAAATCGTAGAAAGTGGTGGAACACTCCAAGATAGCGCAAAGGAGAACTTCACAGAACTTCGTATGCGCCACGCAACTTCATACTTTGATAGTGTGATTAGTCAAGGCTGGGCTTTAGAAAAGACCCCACTTCTTGTAGAGGTATCTCGCGGAGACGCAGACGACCTTGCCAAAGGTAAGACACCTAATAAAATCCTTTATCGTGTTCATCTATCTCGGAAGGCTCTCGCCTTTCCTGAATTAGTATAAGAAAAGAAAGACAGGGAGAAATACAAAATGACAACAATGAAAGAGCAGTATGCTCAACTAAGTCCAAATCTGACCCCAAGCCTTTGGGATACGATTATTGAAGTTGCCACACAGGGAGTAAATGAGAGTGCTTCAACTACACTTAGTGCAGTTGTTCCCCCAAGTGGTCGCTATGTTGCTCGCGCAAGTGGCGCAGATAGAAAGCCAAGAAAACCTAAGATGAGTTCTTTACCAAGCATTGACGCTCTAGTTGGAGATGATGTTTATTTCCGACCTAATGGTTCTAAGTATGTTGCTCGTATGTGGGGAAGCCACCAAGATGTAATGGCTCTGCGTAATGCGAGAGAAGCAACTAAGCAAGCAGTTCTCACAGGTGAAGGTTCGCCTTTGTTCCCAATGTTTTATGGCGCACCCGGCACAGGTAAAACTGCGTTGGTTGAAGCAACCTTCGGTGATGAAATGCGAACACTCGTTGGACACGGAGATATTGAAGTTTCCGATATGCTCGGTAACTTTATCCAAACACCAAGTGGAACTTTTGATTGGATTGACGGAGATTTGATTTGGTGTATGGTCAATGGTTGGGTTTATTTCGTAGATGAAATTGGTCTGATTGACCCAAAGGTTCTTTCAATTCTTTATGGTGCTATGGACGGACGCAGAGAAGTTGTTGTATCTGCGAATCCTGAACGCGGAGTTATCAAGGCTCACCCTGATTTCTTTGTGGTTAGTGCTACAAATCCAAACGCACCCGGAGTTCGTATCAGCGAAGCATTGAGTTCTCGTTTCACTCTCCAAGTTGAAATGACAACTGATTGGAACTTGGCTAAGAAACTTGGCGTTCCTGCTATGTTGATTACTGCTTCACAAAATCTTTCACGCAAGCAACTTTCTAACGAAGTTTCTTGGTGTCCTCAAATGCGTGAGTTGCTTGCGTTCCGAGATATTTCAACAACTTTCGGAACAGAGTTCGCTATCTCTAACTTGATTGCGAGCGCACCTGAAAATGACAGAGCAACTGTCGCAGATGTTCTCTCTCGCTCCTTCGGGGCAGAGTGTAAGACAGCCAAAATCTAGCCCTTCCCTGTCGCTAGGTTTTGGTTCGGGTAGGGGTTGAGTGAGCCTTCTTGGGTGCGCTCGCTCCCCCTATCCACCCCCAACACGCCAAAGACAGGATTTGACAAAAGGAAAACAAAAGAGGATACTAGGGTTATCAGGTCGGAAGCCTGATACTAACGAAGGGGAAAGAAATGGCTCATCTAAAGTTTGACGATACACGAACAGCGCACACGCCTGTCGAGTGGTTATCAGTAGGACGCGATATTGGAACGCTTGCTAACAAGTGGTCTAATCGCGGAGATTTAGTTGCTTATGTTGGCGCAGGTGCAGGTGGTATCGCTCCTGCTTGCTACAACCCAACACTTTCAGAAGTTGAAGTAAATGTTGAAATCGCATTTGGAAAAGGTATTACACCTGAACAAATTGGCGACCTAACTAATCGTTCAACTCATTACGAATATCCAAAGGCGATTGGTGCGATTATGCACGAAGCCTTCCACGCTCGCTTCTCTAGTTGGTCTATGCCAAAGGCGTATAGCGAACTAAAGCCTGACGAATACCAAGCACTTGTATTGCTAGAGGAAAGTCGCATTGAGTATCGCGGTCTAACTGCTATGCCAACTGCTCGTCCTTTCCTTCGTGCTTGCGCTATGGAAATTGTTATTGGAGATGTAAAAGAAGGTGCGGAAAAGACAAGCACAACTCAATCACTTACTAATCTTGTTGGTCTTGTTCATAGTCGCATTGACGCAGGTATTCTTGACGCAGATGAAGTTTCTCTAATTACAGAAATGATTGAGAAGGAACTTGGTCTTGAAGTTGTTGAGAAGTTGCGCTCGCTTGCTCGTCAAGCACAACTCCACACTAACGATACTGACCTTACAGATATTTACCCTATCGCTATTGAGTGGGCGAAAATTGTTCGTGAGTTAGCGAAAGAGCGCGGAGATGAAGGAACTCCCGAAGGTGGTATGGGTTTCCCTATCCCTATGGAAATGTTAGAGGAAATACTTGACGCACTAAAAGAAGGTGCTTCAACAGTAGAAGTAAATAACTTTGACGAACTCTCTGACGCAGAGCAATCAGATGATTGGAAAGAGCAAGCACAATCAAAGGCTAAGGAAAGTCAGGAACGCTTAGAGAATAAAGAAATCTCAACAGAGATTTTCTCAAAGTCGTCAGGGCCGGGCAAGAGCAGAACTGATAGTAAGTTGTTAGAAACTCGCAACCCAACAGGTGCGGAGCGTTCTGCGTCAGTTCTTATTGGTCGCTGGTTAGAGAAGGCTAAGTATCGTGAGCGAGATATTATTGAAAGAACTAGCGAAGTGCCACCCGGACGCTTACGCACTCGCGCAATCGTTCAACGCGAAGCACAACGCTCTCGCGGTATCTATACAAAGGTAGAGCCTTTCCGAAAGAAAGTTCGCAAGCACACAGACGACCCAACTCTCAAAGTTGGAATTATGGTTGATATTAGTGGCTCAATGGGAAGTGCTATGAACCCAATGGCTACAACTGCGTGGGTTATGTCGTCAGCAGTAAATCGTATTCAAGGTGAGTGCGCTATGGTCTATTTCGGTAATGATGTTTTCCCTGTTCTAAAGTCAGGACAAAAGTTAGAACAAGTAAATGTTTATTCAGCAGAGGACGGAACTGAAAAGTTTGAGCGAGCATACAAAGCACTAGAAGGTTCTCTCAACTTACTCAATGGAAGCGGAGCGAAGTTGCTCGTAATCGTTTCTGATGGTTGCTATTCAGGCAACGAACCTGCCAATGTTCGTAGGGCTATGGCTCAATGCGAGAAGGCTGGCGTTGCGGTTGTATGGCTACCATTTAGCACTTCACACAGAGCCAATGATTTGGGTGGTGGATACGCTAAAGTTATTGACGACATTACTAATCCTGCGGAAGCAAGTGAAGTAATTGGCAAGGCGTGTGCAGACGCGCTAACTAAAGTTGGACAGAGGGCGGTTGCCTAATGTTCTAAAAGAAGTGTTGGTTCGTGTGGTGCGTCCTTCCAACGCAAGTCAGTTCCACCACAACTGAACCTGCGAACCAACACCCTAAGTAGGTGAAGCCCCCTTACCCCCTTTGTGGGGCTTCACTTACTACTTAGTAAAAAGTAAAAACCAATGACGAAAGGATAGAAGTGAAAACAATAAATGAATTACTTGAAGGTGCGGAAGTTGTTTGGGCTTCTATGTTTTCAGGAGTTGCTCCCGATTTAGAGAAACAAGACGACAGCCTTTGGTATGAAGGTGATGGATTTATTTGCAAAGTTTCTTACAAAGGGTTTGAGGTAGATGTTTATGCAGATGGAGAAGTTCGTGTAATCCACGAACCAACAGAAACAATACTTAGAACTGCGTCAGATTTTTATGGCTTGGGTATAAATTGTGATGAGGACTTACGCCTTGCTAATGGCGAGAACGCCTTGAATTGGGATAACAATAATTGGTTTGACCTTTACTGTCGGGGCGAGCATTTAGATTGGGTATGCGACAGCATTTCAGAGGCTCTCCAAAACGCGAGTTCCTATGTGAAGGAACAGTATGAAAATGAAAAGATGTTGCTACTTGACTTTGCGTAAGTGAAGTGAGACAATAGTTCTCAACCAAGAACTAAAGAAAGGGAAAAATGCACACTTGTCAGATTATGTTGATTGAGGCAGATAGCGCACAGGACGCTATTGACTACGCCAAAACAACTATTACTTATTCAGAAACTCCATACCCTGCGTGGTCAGATTGGCACGGGGGTCTTGACGACGGGCTTGCTGGTCGCTGGTCAGGGTTGTTTGAAGGCTGGGAAGAGAACAGAGATGTTCTTGCATACACAGAGAACCCCGTTCTTGCAAACGACATTATCAAAGACTTTGCTAGTTATCGTAAAAAAGAAATGTTGCGATACCTAGAACAAATAAAAACAGAAGGTTTCAACTTAGAACAACTTGTTGAGGACTACAACCCAAACAAGTTCAACTATGGCTCAACTATGGACGCTTGGTCTTTACTGCGGTTAGGACGACTTCTCTCTAATGATTGGTGTTCTGATACAGGTGTTTATGACCTAAAGGAACACTCGGCAAACCTAGAGTTCTTTTGGGAACGAGTGGAGAAAGACCCGACACGCCAATATCTAGTGCCGATTGACTTCCACTTTTAATTTTGTTATTATTAGCCAACCAACTAGAAAGGGAAACAAATGCAAACAGAGTTCGGAAAGGTAGTAGAGGAAACAACTTACATAGTTGAAACCCCTACTTGCACAATGTGTGGCAAGGGTGGAACAGTTGAAGTTCCTATGAAGGGATTTCTTATTCGCCAACTAGGCGGTGCTATTCAAGACGCTTACCCTGAAATGGATAAGGCGTTGCGTGAGCAAATGATTACAGGCACGCACCCAAGTTGTTGGGAAGTTATGACGGGCGGGTGGCAAGAGTGAATATCTGTCGCAAGTGTGGCTGGGAAGTAAAGCAAGATTTTGGTTTGTGGGTAGATACATACAACGGCTCGATTTGTGATTGGCGTGGAGATGTTCCACTACCGCACGAACCTAACCGACAACTGGCGAACGCCTAACCGAGAAAGGTAAAAAGTAAAAACTATGCAAGTGAAAAAACTAATAGAACAACTAACGGCATACGACCCTGAAACCGAGTTGCTTGTTGCATACTGGGATAAAGAGTGTGTCGAGGGATACGCAGACGGCTTGACCTTGACAGACGAACAATGGGGGCAAGTCTGCGACAAGTATGAAGACGGCGAGTGGTATTTCCAAAGTTCTGCTGCCGAAGACTTCGTTGATTTAGCGAACGAGGTATTAGCAGAAACGGCAAGCCCTAATGACTAACCGCTGGAAAATAACTTTCGTGTCGCACTTCGGAACAGAGGTGAGTTCCGAAACGCAACGGGGTGCTGAAGCACAAGCCCGAGAGTGGTTGGAGAACGAATACGGACACGACCTCTCACGCTCAACCGAGATAGAAGTGGAGAAACTGGATTGAAAGTAAAAAGTAAAAAGTGGATAGTGCGTGGATACTTCTCTGAAGATGAAACCGCAACAAATGCTTATTACGAAGTAGAAGCAGAAACCGAAGCCGAAGCCGAGCGCATTGGAGAAGCAAGGGCTAGGGCTGACTTCCCTTATGACCTAATCAAAGGGGCTGGGTTCGTAGCAGAGCCATACAGCGAAGCCCGTGCGTGGGGAAAGGTGTGAGCCAAATCACAAAAGATTTTTTGGCGACACGCTCATTTGGATTTGCTTATCGCTTGGCAAAAGGGTAAAGTTCTCTTTGTTAGGTCGGATACCTAATGAACGACAAATACAAAACGACGAAGGGAATTGGGCACTATGCCTAGAACCAAAGTTGAAACAGAAGTAACAACAAAGGTTGTTACCTCTATCAGCACCACACAGGTTGCGCTAGACGCAACCAACGCAAGCACCTTGTTGGTGGAACTTTCTAATACGAAAGACGCTATCAAGGCAAATCAAGACAAGGAGAAGGCTCTCAAGGCTGAACTCTATGCGCTACTCGGCTACACACTTGTTGCAGACGAGTGGGTAGGAACTGCGGAAGCAGGAACTATCGGCGGTAATGTTGTTGTTCGTGTAGCAACAGTAAATGCCACAAAACTTGATAAGGAAAACCTTTTCAAGGCACACCCAACAGTTGAAGCCCTACTCAAGGACTTCACAATTCCAGCCCCTTACAAGGCTCTCAAGACAGGCAAGTAATTGCGAGGAAGCCCCTCACCCGAAAGGGTGGGGGGTTTCTTACAAAACAGGGATAGTAAAAAGTAAAAACACAAACGACACGCAGGGGAGAGATAAGTTGCAAAACCAAAAACTATTTGATAAGGTTGCACTATGACCAACAAAAAGAAATACACACACAACCCATTACGAAGCAAAGTAATTCACAGTTACGAACCTATCTCACAGAAAACTTCTGATGATGGTTACGAACTAATCATAGACAAAGACACACTTTGGTTGCCGACCTGCAAGACACAGGAGAAGGAACTCAAAGACTCTGACCTTGTTCGCCACGAAGATTATGTTTATGCTCAAAGACTTATGGAGCATAGAGATTTGCGGACACGAATTATTATTGCGAAGTTAGAACACGGGGGCGACCTATCCCTAGAGGAAATGCGCCACTACGAGATGGCTTCACAATTAGAACAATGCGAGGAGTGCCTAGTCATAGACCTGACTTCACACCTAGACCTCTTGGACTTTATGCCAGTAGAGGAAGTTGTTTATAAGTCTAAGGAAGAAAACTCAGACGAAGACTCGGACGAGTGGGACGAAGAATAGACTTGACTTTGGGGAAAGATAGTTTTATACTTAGGGTAAGAAAAGGGGGAAAGAAATGAAGCCAGCACAAACGATAGAAATGCTTGGGGACTTCCAAGCAAAAATGACGCAACCTAATTTCAAGGAAGTTCTTCGCTACCAAATATCAAATATAGTGGAGAAGCAAGGTTGGAAAACAGACAAACTAAAAATTGCAAACGAGTCGGTAGAATACATAGCACACTACTCAAAAAATCTTATTCCATATTTAGTCAAAGATGAAATGACTAATCTAATTATCCACGCTTCTAAGATGTTGGATAAAGATGATGTTATTGACTTAGACTTACTTCCGTCAAAAGAAGGCTTCGTTGAGTTTGAGAAGCCACTAGAAATCTATGATGTTCGCGGACACTTACTTCTAATTCATTACTTTGTGTGGATGTCGTATGAAAATACATTAGTTATCTTAGCGTTCAACGACCAATACAAATGTCCCGATATGATTGCGGAACAAGCCAAATCCCTAAGCCCCGATAAAAAGTATTGGGACTTCTACTCAACTGCGGTTGGTCGCTGGGGTTATGTCGGACTTCTCAAAACAGATGTTGGCGACACCATTGGCGCAGAACAAATTGAATACCCTGAATATGTAAAGCAGACTTATCTAGAAAATCACGGGGTAGAAATCGGAACTTCTACAAATGCTCTTAGACTTTTTCACACTTACTTGCTTCTTATGAGTCAAAGTATTGTTGCGGTATCTAAAGAGCGTGCGGAGAAGAAGGACGCAAAAAGATTAGAAAGAGCAAAACTTCCTAGCGAAATTACAGTAGTTCAATTTAGAAAAACTAAATACACAGGTTCGGGTTCTAGTAGTGGCAAAGAAATAGATTGGTCGCACAGGTGGCTAGTCGGCGGTCATTGGCGTTGGCAACCTTACAAGGACAATACTAAGAAGCGGATTTGGATTGCTCCGTATGTGAAGGGGCCGGAGGACAAGCCTCTAGTAATGAAGGACAAAGTTTATGTCCTTGCAAAATAGGATTTGACTTTCCACTAGGGTAGTGGAATAATAAGTCAAAGAAAGAAAGGGAGAAATAAAATGGCTGAACACCATTTCGTAGTGAAGTATGACGACAACCTAAACCATTGGTCGGTTGATGTTGAGAGTGAAGAAGTGCGGTTTCCTGATGGAACTATTTGGGACGAGCAGACAAGCACTTGGCAATACTCTTATCAAGGTAGTGAAAAGTTTTTCACCTTACCTGATGGCTCAACCTCTGACGACCTTGACCAAAAGTTTGGCGAGTTCATAAGTAGGTTGAATAACTAATGGACGAGATAAATCTTTCAAGAACAGTAATGTTTGTTGGCGATTACTTTACGCTAATGACGACTATCGTTCTTCATAATGAATTGCGGAACGAAGGAGAGAGCGATAACGACTTCGCTATTCGTTGCGCTTCTATCTTTATGGAAGAATACTATGGGTTTGATGTTGCCAAAGTATCTAACGACATTGGTGTCGTAGATGAAAATGGAGAGGAGATAGAAAATGACGACGACTAACTTAGACTTTATTGTTTCACTTACAGACAAGATAGAGAGTGGAGAACTTGATAGCCACTTACAAATCTTGCGTCAAGCGGTTGATAAACGAATTGAGGAGAAGCGCGGTTCGCTAAAACTTTCTGACTTCCTAGTTGGCGACAAGGTTCGTATCAACGAGCGTTGCGGAACTAAATACCTTGTTGGAGAAACAGCACAAATTGTTGGCATTAGGCGAAGCAAGATTACTGTAATGCTGGACAACCCCACAGGGCGGTTCGCCCGAAAGTCGGGTAATGGCGAAACTATTTCTGCCGAGGTCATTGTCCCGATAGCCATTGTGGATAAAATCTAAACGCGGTTTGCCGAAGTAAAAAGTAAAAACTTCGGTGTAAAATAGAACCACCTAGTGCGAGGCGTTCCCCTTTCTGCCTTGCCTAGATGAGAGCAGACATACCCTTCTCTGCTCCGCCGACTTCCCCTTCCCCTGTCTTGTGGGAAGTCGGTGTGTGTCTATTCTTGACTTTCTAAATTATTTTGTTATACTTGCTCTTACAAACAACTAAGGGGGACAAATGGCTGTAAGCACTTACCAAGAAATTGCTAGACACTTCGGACACGAAATAACAGTTGATGTATGGGGCAACGAAGATAACGCCTCTATCACTTGTGAAACTTGTTCTGAAATCTTGATTGACTTTGATAACAACAGCGAGATAGGCACTTGCGACGACTGCGAAACAACTTATGATGTTGGCTCACAGATAGACCACTGCGCCGATTGCGGAACTTGCTGGGAACACTGCAAGCGACACGCCGAGTAAGGTTCTTGACTTACCGAGTCAAGAGAGTAAAATTAGGGGAAAGAAAGGGGGAAACCAAATGGCAAAATACGAACACATAGAAGTTGCGCTATCAGGTCAAGACGGCAACGCCGTTGCGATTATGGGACGAGTGGCTACGGCTCTACGCCGAGCAAGCGTTTCACAGGAAGAAATCAACCGCTTCCTTGATGAAAGTATGGCTGGCGACTACGCTAATGTTCTTCGCACGGCTCACAAATGGGTGTCCGTTTCCTAACGGCAAACACTTAGGAAGCCCCTGTCTAACGGCAGGGGTTTCTTTTTGCCCAAATCACCTGTATAAAAAACCTCTACCCTTTTGGGTATGGATATTATTGCTAAAGACTTTCACGCTAACGGCTCTGGCGAGCCTTTCGTTGTTGCCATTGTAGATGACCCCTCTGACGGGGACGCTAAACTTGTTATTATGTTTGGCGATACTGACTATACCGCCGTTCTTTCGCTAGACTATCTCATTAGAGGCGAGGATATTTCTGCGAAATACAACGGGCATCACGGCGATAAGTATGAACAACTTAGAGAAGAACTCTGGGACGGGTTCTGGAAGTAGTAAAAAGTAAAAACTGAAGGGTAACGGGAGAGAAGAAGATGACGACTATCGCTGGAGTGCAAGGGGAGAACTGGGCTGTCGTCGGATATGACTCACGAGTAACCGAAGAAAACGAAAAGATTTACTCACTTCCAAAAGATAATGGCAAGATGTTCAAGAACGGGAACTACATCATTGGCGTTGCTGGAGATGTTAGAGCGATAAATATTCTTTGCTACATATTCAAACCGCCCGTCATTAGCCCCTCAACCTATGGTCTAAGGTTAGACAAATTTATGACCGCTTCCTTTATCCCCGAGATGAAGAAATGTTTTGAGGAAAACTCTTACTCTAAAGACGGCGACAACGATAGCAATATTATGGTTGTAATCAACGGGACTATCTATGAGATAGGCAACGACTACTCTTGGGCTAGAGATGAAAGCGGTATCTACGCTATCGGAACAGGTTCTTCCTACGCACTTGGTTCTTTACTTGGAACTATGGAAACCCGTAAAAGAACTTTATCTACGGCTAAGACTTTGGTTAGACAAGCCCTAACTATTGCCACGAAACTTGACCCGAACTCTGCCCCACCGATTTACATAAATGTTCAGTATTACGGGGAGAAGTAAAAAGTAAAAACCTGCGCTCGCCGGCGTTCGCTGCGGGGGCAACTTCCAAATAACTTTGGCGTGTCGTGCCTAGAGGACTTGACTTTTCTTGTTAGTTTGTTATACTTATGCTAATTCGGTAGGGGAAAGTCGCTGGACACCTGAACGCTTTTAACTTGCAAGGGGCGGAAACAATACGACTCCCTACCGAATCTAACTACTAGCAAGGGGAGCAAGATGAAGATTTCAACAAAGGCAAAGTGTGTCGAGTGCTCGCGGGTATTCGATTTACTAAACGACAATGACGCTAATGAGTGGGCGTATGGACACGACTGCGAGGTGGAGTAATGGTTGATTACAGTTTAGTAGAAGAAAGAGTGAAAGACGCAAAGGCTATTGCTTTTGATACTTGCCACAAGATTTACTTGTTAATGGATGATGAGCAGGTAGAAAAAATGCGTGAGTATGGATACGACCCATTAGTAACTAGCGCGGAAGCAGACCCCGACCTAATGCTAGAAATGCTAAAGGACTGGTATGAAAGTTCTTGCAACCTTAGATTTATTGACGCGGTAAGCACACACCCAACAGACCCGAACTTAGGATTTGAAACTCTCATAGGGCAGGGCGAAAACTTTCAAGATGATGAGGAAGATTTAGAGGAAGAAGATTAAGACACGCCCATAAGTTATTGACTTGACTTTCGCGGTCTTGGTGGTTTATACTTAGGGTAACAAGAAAGGGGGAACACAATGCGTGCTATTAAGAAGCAAGGCGAATACAGACTCTATCGCGTAGAGAATCACCTTGAACTATGGCGTGGCGTGTTCGGTGGGGAATATTCCTATCGTGCAGGTTATGTCGCAAACGCGGAGAACTTTGAATACGCAATAGATGTTGCGGAAGAAGAAATGCGTTGCCTTATGGCAGAGGCAATATAAGCCTTAAAGAGAAGCCCCGCAGAAATGCGGGGTTTTTCTTTTGCGGTAGGAGAGTAAAAAGTAAAAACTTATGCGGGGGCTGTCCCTCGCGGTGCTGAACTTCCAAACAACTTTTGCACGCCTATTGGCTAAAACCCTTAGCAAAATAAATGTTAAGTTTTTCGGTAACTTTTTATGTGATGTATCTCACACTCGCGGTCTATTTAATACTTGACTTACGACACTACATAGTGTTATTATTGCCTTACAGGGAAAGGGGGATACCAAATGGGTATCGCAATAGGCACGACAATTACAGTCGAATTTGACGCTCGTCAAATAGCACAACTCGACTGCATTCTCCAAGAGTTCTATATGCACAACTGGAGAGAAGAAAATAAGTTCGAAGAAATAAATGTCGAACGAGTTCGCAATGTGTTCAAGGCTCTCCACGCTGCGGGTTACAGATAAACAATTAGGAGAAGCCCCACCGAAAGGTGGGGTTTTTTCTTTGCTTGCGGTTCATTAAATACTTGACTTATTGCGGTTGATGGTTTATTATTCAACTATGACCCAAACAAACCTAACAGACCCAACAACAAACAAAACCTATACATACAAGGGCTTCGTGCCTACCTCACGCCTTTCATACAATTGCTCTGAAAAGAGCCACAACCTTTGCACTAAAAATCCACAAGAGTATGCCGATACTTTCGGCTTCGACTTTGCGAAGGCATATTGTTGCCTTTGCTCTTGCCACTTCTCGGAAGGGGGGGACTGATATGTATTGCGTTGGTTGCCATAAAGGGGACAGCGAAACTGCAACACACCAACTAATTCCACAAGGTGCAAAGTGTTGCGAGTGTGCGGAGTGTCCCGACTTGACTTGCGGTAAATAGTTAGTTATACTTACAACAACAAAGAGAAAGGGAGTATATGCAAAAACAAAAAGCAATAGTTATAGACACAGATGGTAAAAAGTCCGTGGTCGAGTTCGAGTTCAAAAACTCATATAAGACACTAAGCGATGCCGTTGGTGGATATATCGAATGTGTTGGGCTAGAAGGTGCGGATATGTGGTGCAACGAGAATGGTATTGCGGAAGGCTTGCCACTCAATATGGTTGCTTCGGCTATCTACTATGAAGCGTTCAACGCAAGTAATCCGATTCTCGGTAATGTAATCATTACTGGCGGTGCGGATGAAGAAGGGGAAACACTCGGACTAACAGATGAGCAAGTGGCTCACTGGCTTGAATACGACAAGCATATTATTCCGACAGCCTACCTACTGGGCGGGCTATACAACTAATCTTCCCCCGTAAGGAGAGGGTGCGGTTCCCCCCGCACTCTCTCTTTTTTTTTGCGGTGATAGTAAAAAGTAAAAACTTTCGTTGATTCCGGGCCCTCGCCGGTCCGACACTTCCAAACAACTTTCTCGATTTGACTTGACTTTCTTCGTGATAGGTTGTTATACTTCGGTTACCTAAAGAAAGGGGGCTCAAGTGGATACACTTGAAACACAAGTAGTTACTCTCGAAAGTAACTGCAATTGCACTAATGAGGATGAAAGTCCTTCCGAAGAATGCTTCGGTTGTTATGAAGACTCACTAAGTAATCTCGAATACCTAAAGGATGAATGGGTAAAGAGAATTGGTGGAAAGTCGTTCTCTAGCGTAATTAGTTACGCAAGCGGAATGGGTTGGATGAAGACAAGCGGACACGCTTCCGTGTCTTTAGATGACCTTCATCGCGCCGTTACTTTGCGTGGCGACTTCACAATTACTTTCACACTTGAAGGTAATGAATTGACTGCGGAGCGTTCATCGCACGATGAACCTATGGGCGGAGCAAGATTCCGCTTCGTTCCCGAATACGAAGACGAAGACTAAACAACTTCCCTAAAAAGTCCCCTGCCGAGAGGTGGGGGATTTTTTATTGCGCTCGCGGGTAGGTTGTTGCGAAGTGGGGACTCAGGGGAGAGTTTTTACTTTTTACACGCTCCGGCGTTCGCCTCGCCTCAACTTCCAAAAGTTATCCACAGGTTGGAATCGTGTGATGTAACTCACACCACGACACGCCGAGTATAAGTTGCGTTATGGTATCCAAAACGCTACAATACTCCTACAACAACTAAACAGGGTAGAAAAGTGAGGAACTAGGCGAAACCCCGCCACTAGGTAAAACTAATAACTTGACTTATCAAGAAAAAAGTTTTATACTTACACCAACAACTAAATAACAACTGAATACCAAATACAAATGACAAAATGAAAAGGGGAAACAAAATGTCAGTATCAACACTTTCAGCAACAAAGTGGGTTCTTGTAAAGGCTTCAGACGGAACTCGCGGTCAGAATGGCAAGAAGAAGATTTACGAGATTACTCTCGAAGGCAACAAGGTAACAATGGTTTGGGGAATGGCAGAGAAGCCACAACGCCAAAGCAAGACAATGTTTTTCGGAAGCACACAAGAGGCTCGCTGGTTTGCTCTTGATAAGAAGAACGCAAAGGTTTGGGATAGAGGCTACTCACTAGCCTACGAAGCCTAAGACACGCCGAAGGTGCCCTACTTGCTAAAAAGTAGCGAGTAGGGTATTCTTCACCTAACAACAAAGTTTCTAAGGGGGAACTAAAATGAGCGAAGTAATTTACGAAGCAGGGCAGAGAGTAATTGCTAAGAACGAAACTATCTACAACGATAGCGAAACTCTCTTGATGATTGACGATGTTCTTTATCAAGGTGGAGAAGGTTTTTCTGCTCTTGATGTTTTCGTTTGCGATGTTCTAGAGAACCAAGCGAACTACTCAATTAGCGGAGAGATTTTTAAGATTGAGGATTGGTCTGGAACTATCTATGTTTATCATCGCTACGATAATTGCGAGTGTATGTCTGATGATGAAGGCAACGAAATTAAAGCCAAGTGCGATTGCGAAGGCTCTTACACAATGTTTAACTCAAAGTCCGTAGATGTAATCACAATGGTAAAGAGGTGGCGATAATGCGGAAGGTAATGATTTATGTCGCTTGCTGGCGGTGCGGTAAGCAAATGAGGATTGACCAAGACAACTACTACAATGGATTGGTCTGCGGTAAGTGCTAAGCCCGAAAGGGTTTAGGGCTGGTAGTAAAAAGTAAAAACTTTCTATGTGCCCCCTAAACGACACGCTCTCTCCCCGAACCCCCTGATTTGACTTTCGGGGGGAGAGAGTGTTATACTTGGGCTAACAACAACGAAAGGGGAACAAAATGTATGGATTACCTGATAGCGCAATAGTTGGAACTACTAGACGACTAGTGCGTGTGCGCCGTAAGCCTTCATCAAAGAGTTACTCTAGAAAGCAAGACGCAAGCGTGGCTAGGGTAATACTGAACTTGGCTGAGTATTACAGAGCAAAGCGAGCCGAAAAGAAAAGCAACACGCCAAAAAAATAAAAGGCAGGGAAGTTGCCTAAATAGGTAAAGTGTTGTATGCTTATCTTGTTGGTCAAGGGGACTAACAAAAAGACGAAATGAAAAGGGGCAAGAAATGAAAACAGAAGCAAAGTATGTAAGACGCAGACTTGCGGTAGGAATTATTTTTATCGCACTTATTTTGTGGGCGTTAGATGCCACAACACCTGAAATGTGTAAAGTGCCAACAGAGCAGATGAACCAATTCTGCATAGACTTGTTGTATCCATAAGGGGGAAATGAAAATGAATAACACGGAACTAACGCCAGAGATGGCAGAGAAGATTCTAAAACTTGCGTTTGCTACTGATGAGCAAATGAAAGAGTGGGAAGCCCTGCCAACACGGGAAGCAAGAAAAAACTATTGGGACACTCTCCCACTACCAAAACTAAAGAGAAAGGGAAACTAATGTATTTAGATACAGGAACGCTTATAGGACTTACTATTGCGCTCGCCAGTTCGTGCGCCGTAATGGTAATCTCAATAATGTCCCACCGAAATCTCACAAAAGAGAATTATCGGTTGCGGAAACTACTACGCGACGAAAGGAGTAAAAAGTAAAAATGGACACAACAGAAATAATTGCTGACGCTAACTGCGACTTTAGTTGCCAGTTCGAGTGGATTGAGATTTCGTCAAACTTCTTTGGCGTATCTGTCTATACCCCAGCACTAATTGTTGGATTGCTTGGCTATGGAATCTATCGAGTTATCAAGAAGAGGCGCGGATAATGACTAAGCCCACTTGGGATAAGTTCGAAGAAGCAACTCCAGTTGTAAATGGGAAGAAGATTGACCTTGACCCCCATCAAACAATTTGGAAGAACAGGTTTTATGTTGTCGTCAAGACAATTTTAGAACCTGAACTTGGCGAAGCGAGTGGAGTTCATCTCTCGATTCGACACAATGAACGCAAGGCTATTAGGGATTGGCGACACTTCCAGCGTATCAAGAACGAACTTGCAGGTGCTGAAAGAGAAGCCGTAGAAATCTTCCCGCCTGAAAGCCAACTTGTTGATACCTCTAACCAATACCATCTTTGGGTTTTACCTGAAGGCACAACTTCTTTCTTTACTTGGAACGAAGGAAGGCACGTTACAAGCAACGCACAAGACCCCCAGACTGCGCTATGGCTTAGAGAAAAGGGTTTAGACCCTGCGGTAATTCGTAACGCGGTTCAACGACCTTACGAAGATGAAGAGGACAAGTCTGCGTGAGAGTAGCAAAAAGTAAAAAGTTAGAAGCCAGCGCAAGTTCTCTGTATCGCGGTGGTCTTTCGATAGATGATGTGGCTAAAGAACTTGCCGTGTCCTATCGTTGCGCTCGCAAAGCGATTCAAGGTGGTGGGGCTGAGATAAGAAACCCCTCTGCTAGAACTAAAGGACGAACAAGTCCTAAAGGAAAGAAGGGAAACAAATGAACAACTTGAATATAGTTTGGACTGCTGTCGGAACTGTCTTGTTTGGCTTAGCGTCTTTTATAGCGTCTTGGCAAGGTAGTGTGGCGTGGTCTATTAGTTTGGGCTTGTCTGCGGTTGCCTCTGCAACCTTAGCAAGTCGAGAGAAGTAGGCTAAACCCCTTTTCCCTACTTCTCCGAGAGTTAGGCTGTCGGTGGCTTCCCCCACTTACAGCCTTTCTTTTCCTCTGCTTGCTTGACTTTTTAGGTGATGTTAGTTAGTATTGCCCTATGGAAAATTCATTATGCTCGTTCACCTCCCGCGCTCGCTACATTGGTGGCGTAGATTGCGGTTCGCCTGTAACTCACACCTTCGATGGCGCACTTCTTTGTCGCGACCATTACATCTACGAATCACGCGCTTACGCTGTCTGCAACTCTTGCCACGCCCCTAAGTATGAAGATGTGCGTGTGTTTGAAATCGAGCACACCTGCTCTGCCATTGACGCGGGTGCTGACTGTATGCACTTCGAGGACACTCGTTACTGCACCTGCGAGTCTGACGCTCTTGTTGCGCTCTGCCAAAACTGCGATGAGTTTCTTCGCCTTGTCGAAGACAGCACTTATTGCCAAAACTGCTATGACGGTTTTGAGGAAGAAGACCGTTTTTATCACGCAACCTATAATTCACAGTAACCTGTGGATAACTAGCCCCGTGCCGAAAGGTGCGGGGTCTTCCTCTGCGGGGAACTTTTTACTTTTTATGCGTGTCCCCAAGCCCTCGCGCTCGCCAGGTTTCACAACTTCCCAACAACTTCTCTCTGATTCCCTTCTAATTGCCCTTGACTTCTATGATGGAGTGTTATATGCTATGTCTTGAAAGGGGGGTATCAAATGGATACTCAAGTTGCAACAAGATTGCCTTCTAAGTCCGAATGGGCGGAACTTTATGAGGCACTTTCTAAACTTCCTAAATCTAAATACGCTATCCCAACTTCCGAGATTATTTCGGATTTCTTAGCGGATAAAATCCACGGCGACCTACTTTTTGTAGAGGTTCGTGAATACAAAAAGACCCCATACCTACGCAAGTTGTTGGGTTCTATTGGCTGTTTCACTCGTATCAAGCCTAATGCGCTCGACACGCTTGCGTTTGTGCGTATCTTGGCTTCTGACCCTCACAAATACGCTCGTATCTTCGGTGAGCACTATCGTTGCTGTGCAAAGTGCGGTGCTGAACTCACTGATGAGCGTAGTCGTGAGTTATCCCTAGGGCCGGAGTGCCGAAAGGCGTTTGGCTACACCAAGTAACTCTATGATGGAAGGTCGTTCCCGCCCCTGTGCGGGGGCGACTTTCCTGACTTTAGTGTGCTAAGGTAAGTCTGTAAGTAAAACCTTGTAATGCAAAGTGCATTAGAAAGTAGGTTGCAATACCTATCTCCCCAGAGCGGGTGATACAGGTGGGCTAGTCCAGCCACCTTGTCCTGTCCCCTAACAAAGGAATAATCAATGCAGAAACTCGAAAGCAAGACTATTGAACAAATTGTAAGCGTGGTCATCTCGGTCATTCTTCTATCGGTATTTTCTACCTTTGTTCAAAGTTCCAGAGCCGAGCAACAACCTATGCCAGTATCTATCGCTTCGGTAGAGTCTGAAATAGCAAAGAAAACTGAAGAAATACGCTTGTTAGAACTCAAAAAGTTCTCCCAGCAAAAGACTGCCTTCACTGATGAAGACCTAGCCCGACTGCTTCACGCGGTTGGCTTCGAGGGTAAAGCCTTGAAGACTGCTTGGGCTGTCGTCAAGAAGGAGTCAAATGGTCGCCCTCTTGCCTTCAATGGCAATACAAGAACAGGCGATTCGTCATACGGCATATTCCAAATCAATATGATTGGCGGTCTTGGCGTTACACGCCGAGATAAGTTCGACCTTGATAGCAATAAAGACCTCTTCGACCCAGTAGTCAATGCTCAAATTGCCTACCATATGAGTCGTGGCGGTGAAGACTTTACTGCTTGGAAAATCTCTGCCCCTTATACAAATAGGGACGAGATTAGATACAAGGAGTGGTATGCCAAGTTCCCTGAAGGAGTCGTCAATGAGTAATGAAGACCTTTATAGTGTCTTTACCCCTGCGGTAGAGCCTGAAGCCGTTGTAGAGCCCGTGGCTGTGGTTGAAGAACCTGCCCCTGTCCCTGCCGTGGCTGTTGAGCCTGAACCAGTAGTAAAAAGTAAAAAGTCCCCCGCTGTCGTTTCAACAACTGCGGGAGTTGTTTCGTTGTCTGCGCTTGGAAACAAGTTTGCTCACAACTCTGCGTCTGTGGCTTTAGTTCAAGAACAACTTATTGCTCTTGGATTTGATGACGCGGGTTCTGATAATCGTGGACATCTAAGCGAAGGAACTAAGAAAGCCCTTGCTGACTTTTGCGGTTGTTCAACCCAAGAACTCGTCGTAGATGAAAAACTTATTACTAAGTTATTCAAGAACACCGCGGTAGAAGTCGTAGCCTAAACACCTTTCCAATAATCAACGCTCGGTTCGTCATCTAAAATTGACTAGCCGAGCGTTGTTTTTACTTTTTACACGCTCTGTGCAGGACAAGGAAGGACGGCACAAATGGCAAAATCAAAAGGAGAGGTTGAAGTAAGTCGGGACGACAAGACTATTGAGAAAGCAAAAATGCTCATTGGTCGCGTCATCGCTACTTTCGCTGCCTCGGGACTATCCGTAGTCGGAGCAGGTTCTTTGTTTGGTATTGAAGTATGGAAGTCTATTGCCCTTGCGGGTGGTTTGGGTGTCGCTACTGTTGTAGAGGCTTTGTCCCGTGCCTACCTTGCTGACGGAAAATTGACTACATCTGAAATCAACGAAGCCTTTGCGCTTGTAGATAAGCGTAAGTCCGCCGAGTAGTTCATAAATAAGAAGCCCCCTAGATTATTCGTCTAGGGGGTTTTCTTATGCTATTAGGCAGAGCCTACTTTTACTTTGAGCGTGGAGCCATACTGTAATCCACCCACGCTCGCGGTCATATACCTCTGCACCTTGTGTAAGTTGTTGGCACTTTGGACAAGTCCCAAGAAACTCGTGGTCGTCTAACTCTTTCACTCTTTGTCCTTTTTCATCTCGACATAGTGGCAAGGCTTACATAGCCCCTCTCCACCCCCACCGAACTTAGGATTGAACCAAGTCTGACATTTAATACATTGTTGCGGTTTAGCCACGGCGGTTCTTTTCTAGGATTGGTTGGAAGCATTTAGATTTACCTGTGGTTTCTCGGTAACCATATCGTGTTAAGCGGAATTGGATTGCACCAATAGTTACACCCAATATCTTTGCAAGACGATATACGGAAATGCCTTGTGTTGTTATGGCTTGATTGAGAAGGTAGGTGTATTCATCTGCCTCTGCTCGATACATCTTGCCGTGTCCTCTTACCTGTTGGGCAAGTGGTTTGAGTTCTAATAGTCTGTCCAGCATTTCTTTTGGAAGTTCGGGATAAACTTTAGAATACTTTGTTTCTCGCGGTGGCTTTGGGATAGGTAAATCACCAATGAGAGAAGTGTCGCTCATTGTTTGTTGAGCAAGTTGTCTTACTCGTTCTCGTGAAATATCTACTGCCCTTGCGATTGCGGAGTCTGTCCAGCCAGCCTCGCCCAATGCAATTATGTATTGGTTGCGTTGCTTTATATTGCTAATACCCTTGAAGATATCTAATACATCTTGCGGAAGTTCTTGCTTTCGCTTGATGATTTTTCCTTCTCCACTCGCCACAATTTTATATGTAACGCGTTTAGGTTTAGTCGTTGTCGTTATCTCTTTCGTCATTTCTTCCTTTCGTAGTTTGTCTTATAGCAAGCATAACCCATAGGATTAGTGATTGCAAGTTGAGAGGCTACCCCTTGCGGAGTGCCTCTTTTACTAGCGTTACTGCCTCGAAGTCATTACCGCCAATGTTGTATTGGAATACCTCTGTAAGTGCAGGTCTTCCCATTTCGTAACGCTTCCAGTCGTAGATTGTCGCTACTGTGCCGTTCTCGAAAACAATAACCCACTCGACTGTTACCTTGTCGCCCTCTGCGAAGTATTCAGGTTCTCCGAAGGTTTCAATAAGTTGAGCAAGTGTTGAAGTTACATAGCCTTTGAGTGAAGTCCCGTAGGCTTGCTCAGGGTCTAATGTGAATTGCATTTTGTTTCCTTTCGTAGTTGGTAGATATAGCATACAGAATATGTTGCAACAATGCAAGTTTATTTCTCTCCACCCCCTGTGCGGTGTCTAAAAGTTGTTTGGAAGTTGCCAGCATCTAGCCACTAAGTTTTTACTTTTTACTCAAAATCAAAAAATGAAATGCAAAAAAAGAAACCCCCGATTTCTCGGGGGCTTCTCGCTAACTTTAGTAGCGAAGTTCCTCAACCTCGCAAGACACTAGATACGCTAAGCGTCTATCTAAAATCCTTCTGCCGTATTCTTTGGCTAGGCGCTCTGCCTCTGCCTTTGTGTCTGCGTGGAAGGTTGCGGAGCGTGCGTCCATTTGTGGAAGTGTGTGCTTTCGTGGCTCAAAATGTGCAAGAAAAATTTGCTTTCCGTTTTTGTTTGTGCCGTTCATTATTGAGATTAGTTCTGCGTCTGTAATGATTTGAGACATTTGCTTTCCTTTGTTAGTTGCCTTGCCCCCTGTGGCTTGGCTTCTTGGTGTAATTTTACTAAAAATGTTTAGGAGTTGCAAGTCCATTTGGGGAAATTGTTTAGATGTGCGGGTGTGAGTTACATCACATTTTTCGGCGCTCGCAAGTTTTTACTTTTTACACAATTTTAATTTTTCCAGCAAAAAAGAAACCCCCTCTTTCGAGGGGGCTTCCCTTTCCAGACTTATTCTTCCCCGATTTGCTTCAGGAAATCATTGACAATATCTAGAGCCTTTTCACGACCCTTTAGACCTTTGCCTGTGTCAATTCCTGTTAGACGCTTGAACGCCTTTAGGCTTGACTCTTTAGAAAGTTGCATTCGCAACTCTGTGCGGATTTCAAGTTCTAGACCCTGCTTCAAGATGAAGAGTTGAATTGGGCTTACTTGAATTTCAACTACGGACATTTTGTTTCCCCCTTTCTTTGTTAGCCTAAGCATACATTTTTTGTAGGGGTAACGCAAGTCCATTTGGCATTTTGTGCCACATAATTCGTGTGAGTTGCACCACATAGAAAAACCCCCCACATTTCTGCGGGGGGCTTCTCTTTAGTTCTTTAGGCTGATGTAGTCGCTAGGACTACGACCTCTTCTTCTTTGACCTCTGCGGGTGTTGGGTGGTTGAGGACAAGATAAAGAATTTCCTCTGCACTCATTTCACGATGAGGTTCTCCGTAAGTTTCTTCTTGGATTACTACCTTGTCAATAGGTGCGGTTGCACCTAATAGGAGTTCTCTTACTTGTGCCTTTGTGTCAATGATGTAGTAGTAAGTAGTTCCCTTGATAGTTACTGCGGTTCCATATGCTGACATTTTGTTTCCCCTTTTTTCTTTTTATTAGCACCCTCTGTGCTAATAAGATAAAGATAACTTATTTCCTGCGGTATTGCAACTCTAAAATGGTCTATGACTAGTCATACTTTTTAGAGTGTCTAGGCAACAAAAAACCCCCTTGCGGGGGTTCTCTGTAATTCTTTTATTACTTGCTTCTCTTACCTAAGCGGTAAGCGACATAGAGCAACGGGATTCCTAGAATTGCTCCACCATTAGTCATCTCTACCAGACTTACTAATAGACCTAAAGCAACGCTTCCAACAATAATTGCAAGGGTTATCTTTGCGTAGATAGTAATTCCCTTGACTACCATTTTGTCTGTCTTGTTCATTTTGTTTCCCCTTTTGCCTTACCCCTGCGGTTTGGCTTATACGGATAGCATACACTTTCTAGCCCCATACGCAACCCCATAGCCACCCCTTCGCCCTGTGAGTTATGCCACACCCCACGCCTAAGTTACTGACGAGTAGCGAAGTTATTAGATACCCCACCCCCTGCATTTCCTAGACCTATACCCCCCTCTGCTAGTCCTAGACAAGTCAAGACCTAATACATATACCTACCCCCCACCCCCCACCTATTTCTAAACTTTTACTTGAGAGTTATTACTAGACATCTTGGCAAGACTTTACTTTCATAAGTTGTTCATACTTGCTAGACCTAAGCAAGCCTATTAGACACCTAAACAAATAACTAAGACCTAACTTGAGTCATAGTTCATAAGAAAGTTGAGTCATATTGACTCAAGTTTGCTTCTACCTAGGCACTACCTAAATTTATAACAAAATGTTACAAAGAAAAATAAAAAAATTACTATGCCACCCCCCCCACCCCCCTTCGCAAAAAATAAATAAATAAATTTATAACAAAATGTTATTTTTCCGGAAACGATTTGGAAAAGCCCTCCGATATAGCGCTTCCTTCTCACAGGCCAAAAGCATTTAATGGAAAGGTTCATACTTTCGATGCTTTCGTCCAAGAGTCTTTGCCCTCATAGTCTGATAACATTAGGCACAAGAAGTTTTCCCACATCTAAGGGAGTTTGAGTGAAGTTCGAGGGTTTCTTTCCACCGCACCCGTTGCAACCAACCCAGTATGGGATTTTAAGTGTTGCCCGTTTGTCGGAACTTGTGGAGAAGGAAACTGCTAAAGACACAGAAGAGCGCTGGGTTCGCGGCTACTCTCATATCTTTGAGACCAACCCAACTATCCGCCTTCTCCGTGGAAGTGGCGCAGTTGCTCACGAAATTAACGATGCAACAGGGGACCCACGCTATATAGATGTAAAGCCATTCTTTATTGAGGTTGAGGATTACGCCACCACAATGAGCATGGGCGGAGAAGACCGTAAGGCAAAGATTGTTCGTCAACTTGAAGCAGGAACTCAGAAGTCAGTTGAGCACGAGTTCTATCACGGATATTCAACTCGCGCCGACAATAGTGGTAATCAGTATTTAACTAAAGCAACAACACTAACAATTGTCAATAATTCAACTTTGTATCAAATCCAAGAAGGTCTTGGCTTTCTTGAGTATGCCATCGCTCAATCTCCGCTTGGTGAGCAGGGCGTGATTCACATGACCCGTGATATGGCAGCACTTCTAGGTAGTCAGTGGATTCTTGAGCGTCCAGATAAAAACGGTATCCCACATCTTGAGACAACTAACGGCACTCCCGTTTGTGTCGGCTCAGGGTATGACGGTTCTGGTCCAAAAGTGGCTATTGCTACAACTACTGTTTCAGGTGCAGGTCTTTGCACAATTACAACAGAGACACCTCATGGTTTGGCTCAAAATGACAAAGTTGTTATTGAAGAAGAGGTTGCTCGTTTTAATGGGATATGGACAGTTACTAGCACTCCAACCCCAACAACATTTACTTTTGCTATTACTGGTGCTTCTCAGGTAGAAACTGCTGGGCAAGGAATTGCATTCTTTGGGCCAGACCAAGACCACAAGTGGATGTATGCAACAGGTTTAGTTGATGTAAACCTAGGAGATATAGAAGTTGTTAATACTGAGCGTGGTCACGGATATAACGTTTCAGGAAACCAAAACGATATTAGACTCAAGGCAATTCGCCCAGCAGCAGTTCATCACGAGCCATCTGTTCACTACGGCGTAAAGGTTCAGGTCCACCAGTAATCTCTGTACGGCTTTTAAAAATGCTGTACAATAGAGCAATGAAACAGAAGGTAAAACTCCCCGACGACGAGGTTAGGTTTATCTCTGCTCTTGACCCCGTTTTAGTCCCCTCCCGCCTTAGAGCGCTATGGGAAGCAGGTTGGTCTCTAGGAATTATTGCTTCCTCAATCAAACCAGCCAAGCCAAAATCAACCGTGCATTTCTGGGTAAAGAACGCTCCCTCCACAGAACAGCGTCGCCAGATACCATTGCCGCCACCAAAATCTTTAACAGTCTCTGCTCCTATTTTAGGAACCCCTAGAACTCGCTCTATCTCTCCTACAGTTCCTCCAGAACTAAAACCACGCTTGCAGGAACTATCAGCGCTGGCAAAGCGCTACCGTGCCAAGACTTCTGATGATAGCCCGCTAGCCCAAGCAAACAGGGAACTAACAGAACTATCGCTCACGCTCTATCACAGAGGAGTTCCTGCTGCTGATATTGCAGAAGCGGCTGGAGTTACCTATCGTGCAATGGCTCGGCGGTTGAGTAATGGCTAGGCTATATAAAACAGCATCTGGAACCTACTCCGAGTCTGAACTAGTTGTTGCCGTCTGGGTCAATCCAAATCGCAAAAAAGGACGCTCTCAGGCTAGACTTCTTGAAACACTTACAACAGATAATTCTAGTATCCCTATTGCATTTCCTTTAGAGACACTTCAGAGGATTCAGTCGTGGATGTTCTGCCCTGTGGCTCACGACCCATCAGATTTAGACCTATGGCTAGTCCTAGAAAACGGAGCAACAAGAGAGAAGCCTCTTTTAGTTCCGCTAACGATTGCTAAAAAGGCTCTAGGCTGGCAAGATTTCCATATCCCTTCAGAATATACGGAGAAATAATGAAAGTTCAGGCAGATGTCTTTCCAGCAGTGATTGCTCTTGCCGAACCTGGCTCCCTAGAAGATTACATGGAGTTGACCCCTAAAGGTGCTGCTCCTGAAGGAACTCGACGTCTAGACCGTTGCCGTGTCGTGGTTTTCAACGATATGTTGATGGTTGCTGTTGACTCTCCCGAAGGGGCAAAACTTGTCTTCCGTGAAGCGTGTCATTCCTATATTAAGGATGACCAGAAAATTCACAGGGTAATTACCGAAAGCGGAAAGATTATCTCTTTCCGCAAAGACGATAACTGCGGCTGTGGCTCTAGACTCAGAACATGGAACCCTTACGGACACATACTGATGGCTACGGATGGCGAAAATGACTGAGCCACTTACCTTTGTAATAGCAGCGCTAGCCGTATATAGAGTCTCTAGATTTATTACTACAGATACGCTTTTTAACCCAATCCGAGATAGAATATGGAAGAGGTTTCCGCCAGAGACTTCAAAGTTTGGATACTGGTTTACTTGCACTTGGTGTACGTCCATTTGGGTCGCATCACTATCTGAAATATCCCGTATCATTAATCCCAGCATCACATTGGGCATCCAAACAGTGTTCGCACTGTCTGCCCTTGCGGGGCTGTTAACTGCATACGAGGAAAAGTAATGTCCTTAGTATTCCGTAACAAAGACGAGGAGTTTTAAGTGGGCGTTTTTAAGCGCGATGAACAAGGCGAATCTGCCGAGATTGTTCCTACTCCCGTCACCCCTAAAGCAAAGCCACAGAAGCGCACCAATAAATCAAAACAAACAGGTCGCTCTCGTCAAGTAGTTTTAAATCAGACACCAAAAGTAACTGGTGCAGCATCAGTATTTTTATCTCAGCCAAACTCAGCACAGGCTGCTAACTATTCAACACCACGCACACTTACTGCCGCAGCAGCCCAAGTAAAGATTAATGACAAGGGCGAGTTCGAACAGTTCAAGCATCGTCGCACTGCTGCATCGTCAGCATGGCAAGCAGAGGCTTGGGAGTATTACGACGCAATCGGTGAAATCAAATATGCATTTAACCTAGTTGCATCTGTTGTATCTCGTATTCGTATCTACTCAGCGGTAATTGAGAACGCACATGAAACTCCAGTTGCAGTGAAGTCATCTACACAGATTGACCCACGCCTTGGTGCAGCAGCAGAGCGTGCACTTGCACGACTTGACTCTGCATACGGCGGACAGGCTGGTCTTCTAAAAGATGCAGCACTTAATCTTTCAGTTGCTGGCGAATGCTACTTAGTTCAAATGCCAGAGCGCCCAGGTTCAGGACTACCTGAGTCTTGGGACATTCGTTCCGTTGATGAAGTTATGGCAGATGCTCGTGGTGGATTCAACATCATTGGTCGCCGTGAGCAATCATCTGGCGGACAAAATCAAAACAATGCAACAAATCGTCTTTCAAAGAATGCATTCGTAGGACGCATCTGGCGTTCACACCCACGATACTCAGATGAAGCAGATTCATCACTTCGTGGTTTGCTTGATATGTGCGCTGAACTTCTTTTGCTTAACCGCACCTTCCGTGCAACAGCACGCTCTCGCCTAAACGCTGGCGCACTTTATCTTCCAGACGGTCTTTCAGTTGCTGCACAAGGCGACCCAGACCAGCCATACGATTCAGATAACGAGTTGAATCCAAACTTTACTGCCGAGGAGGCAGAGGACGAGTTTGAAGAGCAGTTGATTGATGCGATGACAACTCCGATTCGTGACGAAGAGTCCGCATCAGCAGTTGTTCCTCTTATTATTCGTGGTCCAGCAGAACTTGGCGACAAGATTAAGCAGTTTAAGTTTGAGCGTTCATTCGACCCATCACTTGCAGAGCGTTCAGACCGTGTTCTAGAGCGCATCTTGCAGGGACTTGATGTTCCAAAGGACGTTGTTACAGGACTTGCAAACGTTAAGTATTCAAACGCACTTCAAATTGATGAAGCACTTTACAAGGCACACATTGAACCAATGATGTTGCTCATCTGCGATGCGCTTACAGTTGTTTATCTTCGTCCATACCTCATTGCACAGGGCTACAGCATTACAGATGTTGAGAAGATTGTTATTTGGTATGACCCATCAGCAGTTGCAACACGCAATGACCGTGCAGCAGATGCAGATTCAGGTCTTGACCGTGGTGCAATCTCACTAGACACATGGCGTCGTGCTCACGGCTTCTCATCTGCCGATGCACCTACTTCAAATGAAATGGCGCTTCGTCTTTTGTCTGAGCGTGGAGCAATTACACCTGAACTTACTGAAGCAATGCTTCAAGCACTTGCACCAGAGATTATGGATGCTGTTAAGCAAGCACAACAGGCTTCATCTGTTGCGCCTATCCCACCAGATGTCCAGCAAATTCTTGAACAAGCAACTAGTGGACAAGAGCCAGCACCAGAAGGAGAGCAGCAATGAACGTAGAGAAGCCAGAAGTAGTAAATGGTCTTGCTAATTCACTTAGCAACGCTGTTGTAATGTATTTCAAGGCTCACGGGCATCACTGGAATGTTGTTGGTAACGACTTCTCACAGTTCCATGACTTCTTTGCAGAAATCTACGAAGATGTCTACAGTTCTTTAGACCCACTTGCAGAAAGTATTCGCAAGATGGGCGCTATCGCTCCATACCGCCTTGTTGAGTTTGCTCGCATGGCTGATATTCAGGACACAGAGGTTGGCCAGAACGCTATGGCAATGTGCAAAGACCTTTACGATGCTAACGACACAGTGCTTATCTCTTTGAACAATGCTTTTGCTGCTGCAAACTCTTCTAACGAGCAGGGGATTGCAAACCTAATTGCAGAGCGTATTGATATGCACCAGAAGTGGCGCTGGCAGTTAGATGCATTTCTTACAGCAGAAGATTCAGTAGGACGAGGATTCTAAAATGGCACAAAAGTGGATTGACGATATAGATAACGCAGTAATTACTGCTGCCTCTAACAACGGTCCTTGCTGGGACGGCTATAAGCAAGTTGGGATGAAAGAAAAAGACGGAAAGATGGTTCCTAACTGCGTCCCCGTTGATGCTTCAGATAATTCAGAGTTTGCAGCAAAAGAAAAAAGAACAATTTCTCAAACTCCTGCTCCTAAGAAAGACCAGATTAAAGGCTCAGACAAGAACAAAAAAGGTTCTGCATCTGGTTCTAAGAAAGTTGTATTTAGTAAAGCAACAGAAGCATCTTTGGCAGAAAAAGTTAAGACCCACAATGCAAAAGCACCTGAAGGTCGCAAAGCAACACTTGGAATGCTTAAGGCTGTTTATCGCCGCGGGGCTGGAGCATTCTCCGTATCACATCGCCCAGGTATGAATCGCAATCAGTGGGCTATGGGTCGCGTCAACGCCTTCCTTAAACTATTAAAGTCTGGCAAGCCATCAAACTCTGCATACAAAACAGATAATGATTTACTTCCAGCAGCCCATCCACGTTCTACAAAGAAGTCAGCATCTATCACCGCTTCTGGATTAATTCCAGAAGAAAGAGATTTAGCAGAAGCGCTAATTGCAATTACACAGAAGCATGGTCCATTTGACCAAGACGGTAGCGGAGTCTGGGCTGGTTATACACCTGCATCAGAAAATGAAGTTAAAGATATTGGCGTTAAGTGCGCCAACTGCGTCTTCTTCCAAGGACCGAACAAGTGCCAGATTATCTCTCTTGAAGTTGAGGCAGATGGTAAGTGCCGCTTTGCTGTAATCCCAGAGGGTGTTGTTTCAGTTAAGCAAGATTATAAAGAACTTGAAGATGAAATTGAAAACTACTCAATTGACCAAGAACTTACAGTAGAGATTAAAGATAAAGAAGATTACGAGTATGCAGAAGACGCTATCCTTGCTATGACAGAATACTCTGGTTACGGGTATGAAGCAGAACCTGCCATTCGTGCATCTTGGCTTCGTGCAGTCCGTAATGGAGATGACCCATTCCTACGAGCAGGAATGCTTGCAGTTATGGGAAGAGATAGTCTTGATGGAAACTTACTTCCTATCCTTGAGGAGGACGGCAAATAATGAGTAGAGTAGTGCGTCGCTTTGGTTATGCCATCTCTCCTAATGGAGCACAGGCCAGCACCTTCAAACAGGCTGCCTATTTGCGTGAGAAGGTTATTGAATTCATTGACTCTACCAATGCTGAAGCATCTACATCTCGTCGTCTAACTCGTGGTGCTGCATTTGCAGTTGTTCACCGCTCACTTGTTGCAACAAAAGATTTGCCATTCTCAATCCGCGAGCACATTGCAATGAAAGAACTTTCACAATATGTGACGCTTCTTCAGAACAATAAAGTTGCTGCGATTAAGCCAAGCCACACAGACCTTCTTCCTGTAGCACACCCACGCTCAACAAAGATGCACACATTGACAGCATCTGCTCTCCTTTCAGCACGAGCAAACTGGTATGCAGATGATTCACGCATCACCAACGAAAAAGTAAAGTCAATTGTTGCCTCTGCATATACAGCACGTTTTGGTTCTGTAGAGCACTCTTATTACTCAGCAGTTCTTGCATCACTTCCACAGGGCTCAATCCCACAGGACATTCTTGTATCTCTTACTGCTGATGGAAACTCTTCAGCAGAACGTTCTCTTCGTGCTCGTTTACAGCGTCGTGACCGTTTCGGTCAGTTTGCTTTTATGGGTGGCGGTATGCGTGCTCTTATTCGTATGGCTAAAGACGGACAAGTTCGTAGCCTCACGGGTCGTCCTATTGCAGATGGTCCTGATGGTGATGATGTTCAAGTAGAACTTCCAGATGGTCGTATTGCAAATATCCCTGCATCTAAAGGCGAGTTTATCTCTGCAATTATCAATCCTACAAAGGACGGTTTCTCACCAGTTCCTGCAAAGGTTTCTTCGGAAGACAATGATGTAATTATTAATGAAGCAGATTTAAAGTTTGTTGACGCACCTGCTGGTTTCAAAAAGGTTGGCGAAAACAAGTGGCAAGGCATTGATGAAAAGAATGCTGGAATTGTTGTTAGAAAAGCCGAAGATGGCTCTTTAAATGTTGAATTTGAGTTTATGAGTGGCTCAGCGCAAGAGATTGGTAATTTTAGCGACTGGGAAGATGCATTTGATGGAATTACTGCTTGGGACGAAGAACTAACCGAAAGCGCTAAAAAATCAGACGCTAAAAGAAAGAAAGAACAAGAAGAAAAAGATAGTCGTCCAAAACTTCCTGACCCTGACGAAAATATTCAAGTAGTAGAGTTTGATAAAGATGGAAAGCCAAAAGGACCTGCAAGAGATGCTTTCCCTAAAAAGTTTGCTTTCAACTACCCAGAGGGTGCATACAAGATTTCTAAAGACCCTGATGCAGACATTGAAGAGTCATACGAAGACCCTACACAAATTGCACAGTACGCAGATGAGCGCGACCTTATTGCCGCTTTGGAAGAAGGACTTCTTCCTAAGAAGGAAGGTCAGAACGCTACTGGCTACGGAAACATTAATACTTATGATGGAGAACAAATAGTTCCTGTCGAAAATCTCTATCTTGCTTTGCAAGAAATGGGTGGAGACCCAGAGTTAGAAGTTGCTCGTATTTACGACAAGCAACTTGGCACATCTGAAAACGAAGATAACCTTCTTGGCTCACGCAAGCAGGAAACTATTTCAGAGCCAACTCCTGAACTTGATAAAGCATTTATCCGTGAGACAAAAGAACTTGGTCCAGACATTGAGCCAGCAACAGAAGAACCTGCATTTGATGCAGAGAAGTTTGATGCTGCTCCACTTCCTGCACTTCTTGAGGGTCTTTCAGAGACTGAACTTGCTCGCTTTATGGAATCAGAGGACCACA
>Ga0209599_10000281_pt1 | contig 35935 bp, 45 predicted proteins | sample Shrwel_input2_FT_FD_187534 | JGI IMG/M metagenome (GOLD analysis project Ga0209599, IMG submission 187534) | Subsurface microbial communities from deep shales in Ohio, USA - Utica-3 well 1 S input2 FT (SPAdes) (version 2) ...
CTGGTGCCTCTACTGCAACATCTTCGACAACTACGTTTTCTGTATTATCTGACATTTCATTACCTCCTTCTGCGTTTGCCTGTTTTGCAATTGTTTGTGTTTCAGGCAACGTAAATCTTGAATGCTTATATGCATCAAGAATCTTATCTATTTCTTTTGCTTTGTTAACGTCTGAGCTTTCGACCCATCCTATTAATTCCGCTGGCTTTCCAGATACTGGAGAGTCATATGTTTTCTCTGTTGAGATAAAAACAGAATCACTGTCTGCACAGTAAAATATGTTTTCAGTTACTACGCCTACTGCAATGCCCTTTGCAATGTATTGTCCATTAACCTTCTGAATAGAAAGAATGTTACAAAGTTCATTTGCTGGTGAATCAACAATAGAAAGTTCAATTAGTTCATAGTTCTTGATAAATCTTACGGTCTTGCCGCTAGCCTTGTTAACTTCATTATCTGATTCAAGGATCTTTCCGCCGATTGAGAATCCTGATAGAGTTCCATCTAGGACTTTTTCCCAAGTATCTTGAGCGCCTTTTGAGATGTATGCATCTACATAAACTCCATTGAAGAACTCCTTTGACTTTGGGTCATAGAAGCTTTCTGGTCTGAATGAAACCATCTTGCCTACTGCATTAGATCCGTGCATCTCACGAATGTTTCCACGGAAACTTTCGAATGCTTTTAGACTTGACTCTGCAGTTACAACGTCACCTGTTTGGTCAACATTGTCTAGTGTAGCGAATCCAGAGACAGTTCTTTTTTCACGGTTAACTTTAGTAAAAGGAACCGACAAATTAATAACGTTGCCGTTACTGGTCCATAAAGACTTTTCAATGTTCATATGCTTAATTTTATAGGCTTATAGACTATAAAGCAAATAACAGTTGAGTGGACCTAGTCAACCTGTCTTCCGTCGCCTTTAGCATTTCTGCCTTCCCCATCAATATCTGGGGCGGCTGCCTGACGGTCTTGAGATCTTTGTCTTGTATTTCCTGCTTGGGCTCTTTGCTCTGCGGCGTCTTGGCCTTTTAAATCTACCATGTCGTCTCCGCCATCAAGTGGAATCATACCCTTTCTAATTCTAACTTCATTAGGGGTAATTACCTGCATACGCAAATATCTTTCATCAATTTTAGACTGGGTGTCCTCATCGGTCAAAGTTAATTCATTAAACTTTAAAGTCAGGGCATCTGTCTTTTCTTCAAATATTGCATTTATCTTTTTCTCAAGTGTCATTTGGGCTGGACGGCAAACCTGCTCTTTAAATGTTTTATCTGCATCACGAGCAACCGCTAAATTAACACCTTCTGGAGTTCCAATTTTATTAATTGGGACACGGTGGGCCAATAGGATTTCGTCTCTATTTGATTTACGATACTTCTCAAATGAGCCTTCCTGATTTCCCGCCTCAATAGGCTCCATTTTAAATTCAACCTTTGAGTCTGGGCTGTCTGCTGGAAGTGGGACATATAGGGATCTGTGGTTCTTACCCTTTAATCCTACCTGGAAAAACTCAAGCAATTTACGCTCTGACTCTGGAGAAAGCTTTGCTCCCTTTACTGTAATAATATATCTTGGTACCGCTTTATTTTCAAAGTAGTCTAGGTTATATCGACCAGATAATTCATTACCTGCGAGGGCTACCTGTGCGGCGATAATATCTGGAATACCATAATAGTTATTCATCGGAGTATACTTTTTAAAATGAATAATTTCATTTGGACGATCTTCTTGACCAGCAATTGGGTTCTCTGTTTCAGTGTCTCCGAAGTTATTAAAGAATACAGCCTTGCCGTATAGTAGCTGAATAAAGCCATCTCTTAGTCTACGCACACGCATTGTCTTTGCTGGGATATGTCCAATATATCCAATGTTTCCGCCTGTTGTTCTACCTACTTCAAGGTAGCCATTTCCTGTTGCTTCATAGTCTGTATAGACCTTAATTAAAGTTTGTGTAAATGTGTCTTCTGCATTCGTTGTATCTAGCCAAGCATGCATATCTTGGCGTAGCTTATTTAACTTTCTACGGGCTCTTTCTAACTGCTTGTCATCTGTAATAGAATCAAAAGCATCATTTGTTTTCTTTGTCTCAACAAAGTCATACCCTAGGCCAACAATGTTTGCCACCTTGGCATTAATTGCTGCGTAGTTATATGTTGAAATTTCGTATACCTTTGATAGGTATTCTTGATTATATGGAGGCTCAATAAGATCAAACATTGCATAGCCAGTTATAGCCTGTGCAAGTAAGTTCTGCTGTGATCCAGTTTGCTCAATACCAGTAAATGACTTTGAGAACTCTCTATTAATTCTACGCTTAAATGATGAACCAAGTCCTCTGAGCTTCTTTATCTCTTCAAGGTTTACCGCAAATGGGTCATTGCTTTTTTCATCTTTCTTAAAAGAAAACCAGTCTGCTGTATTTGAGATATCAACAATGTTCTCTGAGTTGTCTTCGTTAAGGAATTCTACTGTCATTTTAAACCACCTAGTTTCTTCATTTCATCCTTATAGTTACCAATATCAAATGGGTCAGGAATTAGTCCCCAGTCGAGTCTTTGCTTCTGATACTTGAATTCTTCATCATCAATCTTTCGTCTTGCTGAAAGAAATTTAGGCCCGCCTTCATATATACCGAATGAGCGAACCTCTCTAGCCAAAGCATCGATGTTGGACTTATTGCCTTTTTTGGACGTGACCGAAAGAAAGTTGCCATCGTCATCCCCAATCCATCTGCCGTCTGGCATCTCCCAGACATAAATGCCTAGTATTGATTCTTCTTCTAGAACCTTAGTATTAGTTTTATTAATATCCATAGACATAAATCATACCATTATTTCGTGCTAAAGTCTAGGGTTTGGTACAGGAGTTGGACAAAACTATAGGCTAACTGACTCTGGTTCTACCACAGTTAAAAAGAATGGGGTGGAATCGTCACCAAGAGCGGACTCTATTAATGAGAAAGAAGTATCATTTATCTGATTTACTGTATTGCCAGTATATAGCAGATAGTGATTTGCTATGGTATTTAGGGATAGGGTATTCTCGTATACCGCTACATTGTTGTACATATGGCCTAGGCCAGACTTGGTATCATTCTGATTTTGATTCAATTTGATCGAAGTATCGGATGATGTAAAGTTTATTACAATATGATGTGGGGTATCTACTACTAGGAAATTCCAGACATTTGTATCCGCCGTTCTATCTATGCCGTTTACGTAAATTGAGGATATGCCTGTCTTTGTTACTGCCCCCGTATTACTCCACTCGTACTTTTTAGCTGTCCCTGAGAATAGTACGTTTTCGTTATACTGTGGGGTGTATATAAGTTCTAGGCAAGAAACGGCAGGAATAGAATTCAATGAGAACCCATGCCCGTTATACATAGTCAATCCATTATTCCTATTATAGGATAGGGTCTTGCTATTAAACTTTGGAAGGGAATAGTCATAGGCTGAAGATACATAGTATCCTGAATTATCGCTATAGAAGTTCTTGTCAGTATAGAAAGCTATTTCTAGGGATCTTAGGATTGGGAGATATCTACTAGTATCTGCAGATGATAAAGTTATCCTTAAATAAACAATCTGTGAGAATTGATTATCGCTCTTATTGATATAAGGCAAAGGTGATCCATTTGTACATGTCCGCCAAGTAATCTCGTCTATGCTTGCCTCTACTAGAATTCCCTTTACATCATTGCTCCAATGGATTTGAGAAGTATTGATATTTAGGTAATTAGGGACAATAAAATAATCGGTAAATGTAAATGATGCAGTTGCTGCAGTATCTGTCTCTGGTATATAGATATAAGAGTTATCATTAGATATTGAAATCCCGCCCGTTGCCACTTCTGACCAAGGCTTAGATGTTGGATATGAGTAAATAAACTTAGGTCTGAGAGACTCTGTATTCATACTGAAAAGATAGCCATTGTCTGCTGCTACAATTTGAGAGACATTTACTTCTTGGGTTCCTTCAGTATAATGATTTGATATCTGAGTTCCTGAAAGGGCATATCGATAGAATGCTACGCAGTCTATTACAAGCCTTCCAGTTGAAGGGCCTGTTTTAAATTCTACAACTTCATTAGAGAACTTGTAAGAGTCTATTGATTTTGAATCAGCAAGGGATCCGTTTATGTATAGAGACAAAGAGTTACTCTGGAATATACCGACTACATAAACTACTTCAGAATTTGATACAGTAGCCTCAACTTGGTTAGTTCCCACCTTAAATACGATATTTCCATTTTGGTAGAATATGCCCGTATTGATTGCTGAGTCTCCGACAATTGTTGTGCTTACATTGTAACCTGGAAGTGCACACCAAGCCTCTATAGAAAAAGAGTTGTCCTTATAGTATTTTGTGGCAATTCCCTTTGGATTATATGAAATTATGGTTGAGCTTAAAACTTCAGTTCCTCTTACAGAGCCTGTTACTAAAGGCATTATTTGCTTTGAAGAAGCAGAGGAAGCGGTGCCATTATTTAAACTACCAGAGTAGTCATAAATCTGCATACCGCTTATTTCTCCGTATGTCAGACCACTATCTTTTAAAGCTTGATATGTTGCATACTGAGTAAGAAGTTCGGCAAATGTATTAGTTGTTCCTGATTGAACTTCATCTAGTAAGTAGAAAGAGTTTGGAAAGTCATTTAAGATTCTATTCTTATATGACATAATTAAACCTGATTATTTTGCTCTAGGAGTGCTACTCTTGCAGATAGCTCTTGTACGGCTTTAATTAATGGAGCTATAAATTCACCATATCTTAATCCTTGTCCTGAGTCAGGATCTGCTGGGTCATATAATATCCATCCTGCAAAATCTTTTTGTGTGTGAAGGTCTATAGCTTGCTTTACTTCTTGAGAAACAAGTCCATAGTGGTATCTTACTCCTGGCTCTACTTCGTAAGTAGGTCTTCCATTTTCATCTAGAACACGGTCTCCGTTAGCATCAAGTACCTCTTTATTTTGACCAACAATAAATCTATAAGATACTGGGTTAAGGTCATTAATAAAATCTAAACCTAAATCTGAAGGAAGAATGTCTTTCTTTTCTCTTTGATCAGATGTATTGATTGAAGATACACGGTTATAAATATTATTCCACTTATAAGTAGATGATCCTAAGTTATAAGAAATATCTGAAAATGGGTACCATGCGGTTGTTCCAGATGATGAGGGGCTACCTAAGTTTGTCATTCCTTCAAAAGTCATTCCGTACAAAGTTGCGCCAGATGGTACACTTCCTGCTGGGCCTGTTGCTCCAGTAGCGCCAGTAGCGCCAGTTGAGCCTGTCGGACCCTGTATGCCTTGTGGTCCTTGCGGTCCTGTTGGACCTGCGGGACCTTGTGGGCCTTGTGGTCCTGTTGGGCCTGCAACTGTGCTTGCCGCACCTGTTGGGCCAGTTGGGCCAGTAGGTCCTGTTAATCCTTGAATTCCTTGTGGACCTTGTGGGCCTGCAACTGTGCTTGCCGCACCCGTTGCTCCTGTTGCACCCTGAATACCTTGAGGACCTTGTGGTCCAGTTGCACCAGTTGCACCTTGTGGTATTCCAAAACTTAAAATTGCTGCTGAGGTTGTTCCAGTGTTTGTAACAGATGCTAGTGATCCTGGAGTTAATGTAGTTATAGAGCCAACTGATATCGTTGCTGCAGCCCCTGCTGGGCCTGTTGAGCCTGCTGGGCCCGTTGGGCCTTGTGGTCCTGTAGGTCCCGCTACGGTGCTTGCTGCACCTGTTAAACCTTGAATACCTTGTGGTCCTTGTGGTCCTTCTGGCCCAACAATCTGACCTACTGATGTCCATGCCGATCCGTCCCAAACATAAAGATCTCCATCTGATTGTACAATTCTTGCATCGTTAGCTGTATTACCAGTTGAAGGTAGGGCGGCAACATTTGCTACTGATGCTTTAACATTAATAGATGTTCCTTGTGGACCTGTTGGTCCCGCTGGACCCTGTGGCCCTGTTTCACCTTGTGGTCCTTGTGCACCTGTTGTAATTCTTTGAAGGGTCCAAGCAATTCCATCCCAAATCCATGTGCTTCCACCAGCGGTGAATGATTGATTCAACGTTGGGCTATTTGGAAAATCTATAGCTGTCATGATATCTCCTATAATCCTGATATTGCTTTAGCTTCATCTTCGGTTAATCCTAAAGACTGTAATTTTATTATAGCAGATATACGTGCTTGACTTTTTTCATTTTTAATTTGATCTACTGTTTCAAATGCTGCTAAAAATTCTTCTTTAGTAAATCCAGGTATATCATCTCCCCAAACTATATCTTCATACGTTTCTCCAGCGCTATAAAATTCTTTATCTGAAGATAAATAATGTAATACTTCATAATAAGTTGCCATTATGGTGTGACCTCCATCAATAACATTGTGCTTTCTCCATTTATCCACTGCATGTATATAAATCCATTTTGATCAACACTGTTTGATGTAGCAATAGATCTTTGTGCTTGAGTTTTATAAGTAACTGACGATGTTGTTGCAGGACTATCAATGAATACTCCGCCTACATCTGCAGAAGATGTGCCTGTATCTCCTGTCCAAAGAGTGTTACCTCCAAAAATTCCTACTGTAGTTGATCCTCTAAGTACTGGAAACAATAATCCAAAATCTGCAGTTCCACTAAGTTTTCTTAACCCATTTTGATTTACAAAAATTACAATTTTATTTGATGCGGAAGTTGGAGTAATTGTAGCGGTTAGCCCCGTATCAACAGCACTTGCACCTATACTTGCTGTGACTATATTGCTTGTTGATCCCCTAACTATTTGAACTACTTTTCCAAGTCCTTGTGGACCAGTTGCACCTGTAGGACCCGCTGGGCCTGTTGCGCCCTGTGGACCTGTGTCGCCTGTTGGGCCTTGAATACCTTGTGGCCCTTGTGGACCTGCTGGACCTGTGGCGCCTGTTAGGCCTTGTGCGCCCTGTGGACCTGTAGGACCTGTTATTCCTGTTCTAACAACATTCCACCGAGAGCCATTCCATGTCCATGAGTTTGTACCTACAGCAAATACTTGATTTAATGTGGGGCTATCTGGAAAGTCTATTGCCATTTTTTATTCTCCTGATTGAATAGCTGCTATTTGTGCTTGCTTTTGTGAAATTGCAAGATTAAAATACTCAACAGCTTCTGCTATTGGTGCATCTTTAGCATTTTCAGCTGTAAGCTCAAGATCAAGCTGATACATCTGATGCTCTAAATTACGAATAGTAGCTTTTCTAATGTCTGCTTTTTCATCTTCTGTTATTACTGTATATTCTATCATTTTTTCTCCTTATTAAGCATTTGCGCCATAACCTGGATATCCATAGTTATAAGCAGCAGATGGGAATCCATCCGATGATGGACCTACTGGATTAACTAAAACTCCCATAAATGCTGGTGCTGTGGGATATTGAGTTGCATTAATATTATAAGAAGTCGATGTTGTAAAAGCTTCTGTTGTTGGAATTGCACCAACATATCCATATTGAATATAATACCCACCTGCTCCATATGAAGCACTCCATGATAAAGACCAAGTATTTGTTCCCGTAGATGTCTTTGTAAGTCCTGTCAAACTTGCAGGACCATATACTCCAGTTTCTACATAGGTATCAGTTGAGCCTCTACCATTTGTTGCTCTAATTCTGCATCTTAAAGCATGTGCAACATAAGTAGACGAAACATACATTGAAGAGGCTGTAATTCCAGTTGATGCCCATGAACTACCATTCCACTTTTTATAATCCCAAGCATATGTATAAGAAGTTGGACTTGCACTCCATGTGCCGTTACTAGTAACAGATACTGTTGAGCCCGCTGCATTTGGATATGCTGCGCTAAGTGTTGGAGCAACAATTACTGCAGGAAATTCTGGATAAAATGCATTCCAGGATGAACCATCGTAAACCCAGCCCTTTACGGCATTTGCCCATGTGGATCCAGTATAGGCTTTTAAATTTGTGACTGGATTCCATGAAGAGCCATTATATATTTTAATTGACATAATTTTTTAGTACTGAATGTACAAATCTCCTGCCGCTGTTCCAGTTGGAAGTGTTCCTGTATTGTTATAAAATATTTTATTTGAGTTTGCTGTATTAGTTCCATTTGAATAGGCTGTTGTTGCTACCGTTGCCCATGATTCTGCAGTTCCATTTGTAGTTAGAAATTTTCCAGAGTTTCCAGATTGTGCTGGCAAAGAATATTGTGCAACTGTAGACCATGAAGTATCTGTACCATTTGTACTTAAAAATTTTCCAGTGTTTCCAGTCTGTGTTGGAAATGTTGCGCCTGTTGGGCCTGTTGCACCTGTTGGGCCTGTTGGTCCTTGTGGACCAGTTGCACCTGTTGCACCTGTTAATCCTTGCGGACCTTGCGGTCCAGTTGCACCTGTTGGTCCTGTTGGTCCTTGTGGACCTGCTTGAGAATTTCCAAATTCAATCCAAGAAGAATCGTAATAAATATATGTAAGACCATCTTCTGAGTTATACCAAGCTTGTCCTGCTACTGGGCTTGATGGTGGTGTTGATGCTACTACTGAGAATGTTGCTTTTGATCCCGCCTCACCTTGTGGTCCCTGTGGGCCTTGTGGGCCTTGTGGGCCGACGATCTGTCCTGCTGAGGACCAAGATGAGCCATTCCAAATGTAAAGGTCTCCATCCGCATCTACAATTCGTGCATCGTTTACAGTATTTCCTGTTGAAGGTAATGCTGCAACAGTTAAAGAAGATGCTTTAATATTTATTGAAACGCCTTGTGGTCCTTGTGGGCCTTGCGGTCCTGTTGGACCTGCGGGACCAGATAAAGATGATCCTGTTTCTACCCAATATGAGTCATAGTATGTATAACTTCTACCAGTATCTGAATTAAACCATGCTTGTCCACTTACTGGACTTGCTGGTGGTGTTGAAGATGTAATAGAGAATGTTGCTCTAGTTCCTTCTGGTCCTGTCGGTCCAGTTAATCCTTGTGGTCCCGTCGGTCCTTGTGGTCCTGTAGATCCTGTGACACCTTGTGGTCCTGCTGGTCCTTCTGGACCTTGTGGTCCCTGTGCACCTGTTGCACCTGTTAAACCTTGAATACCTTGTGGTCCTTGTGGTCCTGTTGAACCTGTAGGACCTGTTGGTCCTGTTGGTCCTTGAATAGTTCCAACATTAATCCAATTACTATTTACTGAATCCCAAACATATAAATTACTTGAGATTAAATATCCATCTCCAGCATTACCTGTTGGGTGAGCTGATTGCAAAGCAGAAAGTGATGCATAAGAACCTAGTATCTGTACGCCAGTTCCTGTATCACCCTTAACACCTTGAATACCTTGTGGGCCTTGTGCGCCTGTTGCACCTGTTGCGCCAGTTAATCCTGTTGCACCTGTTAATCCTTGTGGACCTTGCGGTCCTGTTGCACCAGTTGATCCTGTTGGGCCTGCAACTGTACTTGCTGCACCTGCTGGACCTTGCGGTCCTGTTGGGCCTGCTACTCCTTGAATACCTTGTGGGCCTTGTGCGCCTGTTGCACCTGTAGGACCCGCTGGTCCTGTTGCGCCAGTTGGGCCTGGATTGTTTGTTAAATAATTATCTATATCTGTAGCTAAATAGCCAAGATCTCTTGGGACATCGGGCGACATATCTAATGTCGGATATCTAAATGTTTTAGGCGTTGTATTTCCTGGCATTTTTAAATTATACCATTCTCAGGGTTATAAGCCTTTTAAAAGCTTACTAATTGAGCCTTTCATACTCTATCTGGTTTTACATCCCAAGTAGCATAGTGTTCTTTCCAGTTATCCGTCCCATAAAAATCCATCTGTGATGAAATAAAATCATCACCTTCAGGTAATCTCTTTTGAGTCCGTGTTCCAGAAATCCCATACCATCTAACAAGGGGGGAACTACAAGTATCACAGGTATAACCTGGATCTTCTTCTTTAATACTTCTAAAATGAGTATATTGAACTTTACACTCTTGGCATTCATACTGATATGATGGCATATTAACTCTTTTCTGTGATGCCTTTAATTATAGCAAATTATGCTAGTAATTACTAGAAGGTAATTGTTCCTGTTCCCGCCGTAAACCGATAAACTCTATATCCTGAACGGACTGGCTGATTATAGGTAAGAGTTCCAGGAATTGTTCTAATTGGTGCAAATGTATCTGGGTATGCAATCACAACAATACCTGCTGCTCCATTTCCAGAATTTCCAATATCTCTAATTCCACCTCCGCCAGATCCTGTATTTGCAATGGCATCTCTCTCGGAATTTGGAGTATCTCCATTGCCAGCTCCTCCTACACCACTAGCTCTACCAGTAGTTCCTCCAGAGTTATTATAGCAACCGCCTCCGCCTGCTGCATAAAATTGTGCTGTTCCTGTTATTGAATACTGTAGTCCATTACCTCCGACTCCACCTGTTGATGCGGATGGACTATCTGATCCAGCAGATCCTGCTCCTCCGCCGCCACCGCCTGCCCAGTTTCCTCCTCTTCCTGCCCCGCCACTATTTCCGTAAGATGTAACTCCAGAATAAGATGACTGTGTTGCAGATCCTCCAGGTCTACCGATAGAAGAACTGTCTCCGCCACCGCCGCCTCCTGAACCTCCAGGTCTTCCCTGACCTCCAGTTATTCCATCATCCCCACTTGCTGGACGATTGCCAGAGCTGTGTGCTCCGCCGCCACCGCCTCCATTCGCAATTATTGAACCAAAATAAGATGGTGATCCATAGTTACCTGGATTTGCTGGGCTTTGTCCCGATCCCGAACCTCCTGAACCTACAGTCACAAGATAATTTGAAGTGCTTAAACTATATGCGGCTCCATAAGATAATCCTCCTGCGCCGCCACCGCCTCCGACTTGTGCCCCACCGCCGCCTCCGCCTCCTACAACGAGAAGCTCTATTGAACTTGCTGCTGGCTGTGCGGTAATGCTTAATGATCTTGGAATAACGTTAACTCCATCATTTACGTTAATGACAAAGCTATATGTAATTGAAGAAGATACAGATGGTAATGTGCCTGAAATTACTCCTGTGTTTGTATTTAAAGCTAGGCCTGAAGGTAATGCCGATCCGCTTGCTAATGTATATGTTACAGAATCTGTATCTGTTACAGAAAGAGCTGTCGTAGAAATTGTTGTATTTCCTGTATATGTACCCAAAGATCCTGCGCTAGTTACCCACACTGGAGCTGCATTTGAAACAAAACTAAATGTTCTAGAAATTACTGGGTTTAATCCATCAGTTGCATTAACCGTAAATGTGTAAGTTGTGTCAGACGATACGTCTGGCAGGGTACCAGATATAACTCCATTTGAACTTAGTGTTACACCTGAAGGCAATGATGAGCCATTAGCTAAAGAGTAAGTTATTGTCGAGTCATCAGAAACAGATAGTGCGTATATAGTTGCATTTACCTGTTCAGCAAATGTTCCAAGAGATCCTGCTGGTGTTGTCCAAGCTGGATTATTATTTACATATAATGCATCTGGAAGCATGCCAAAAAGATTAGATGGGTTTGTAACTTTAATATCATATGGCTCATTTGCACCTGAAAGCCCCGTAAATGTAGCAGTTAGCTGAACTAAGGAATTAAATGTTGTTGATGCAGCATCAACCTGAACACCATTTGTGCCAATTGCTGTTGCATATGCTCCAGATACAAAGTTAGTTCCAGAAATTGTAATAACTCCAGAGTTCGTAGACTCTAAATAATTTCCAGTAATTGAAGATACTCCTGGAGTTTCTTGAATAATATTTTGCCAACCTGAAGCCTGTGTATAAAGCTCTAGTCTTGCAGCCTCACCATTTGAGTATAATTGACCAATTCCTGGATTAGCAGGACGTCCTGCTGTATTTCCAGACGGAATTCCTGAACCTGATGATTTCTTAATAGCCATTATATAAAACTCCATCCCAGGGTTGTGCCTGTATAAATAACTGTAGTTATTGCTTGGTTAACATCAATTATAGCATCTTCTGTTAAACCATTAATCTTATTTCCATTACGGGATAAGGTAATATTATTTGTTCCCGCCGTTCCTGTTGCATCAAAGATAACAATTTCTTGACCAAGTGTTGGGCTTGCAGGAAGTGTTAATGTTCTTGCTGCTGCTGTATCAACAAAATATCTGCGTCCCGCAACTAATGTTGTGTTTGCAGAGATTGCAAGATTTACTTCTTGCTTATATGAACCAAGAGCGGAATTAAGAGCAGTTGTATCTACATAGTCTGAAGGAAGAGCAGCTTGTACTCCAACATTTACCCATTCGGTTCCGCTCCATACTTTAATTGTTTTAGCCATTATAGTGTAATAGTTCCTGTTCCCGCAGTAAATCGGTATACTCTATATCCTACACGAGTTGGAGTATCGTAAGTTAATGTGCCAGGAATTGATGTTGGTGCTGGATATGTATTTGGATAGGCAATTATAACAACACCAGATCCACCTCTTCTTTTAGCAGTAGTACCTTCTCCATCTCCACCATTTCCAAGACCATCTGTTCCGTTAGATGTTGCACCATCTGGAGTATTATCTCCTCCACCTTTTCCGCCAGCAGCATAAATTACAGAAGTTCCAGTAATTGAACTTGCTAATCCTGGGCCTCCATCTATTTGAGAACCATCTCCAGCAGTTCCGTTTGAACCTGCTCCTCCTGCTCCACCACCGCCGCCGCCATAAGAAGGAGCAGCGTTAGTAGTTGCATTTCCTCCAGGGAATCCTTGTCCAGTCGTTCCAGCACCACCGTATCCTATTTGTGACCATCCACCGCCGCCGCCGCCCGATCCTCCAGCTAAGCCGTTGCTAGCTGCGCCGCCATTGTTCCAGTTTCCACCTCCGCCGCCGCCAAATGCGGTTAGGCCAAATGCTGTTGTGTCTCCTCCATTATTTCTTTGCTGGTTGGTTGTAATTGCTGCTCCGCCAGTACCAATAGACAATGAAAAAGATCTAGATCCAGAAATATTATACGTGCCAGTTAAAAGTCCACCTGCACCACCACCGCCACCTACGTCCCATCCACCTGAGCCTCCGCCACCGACCATCAAATATTCAAACGATGTCAGCACTTGAGATGTTATGCTAAATGTTCTTGGCGCTGCTGTATTTAATCCATCAGAAGCATTAACTGTAAATGTATAGGTTGTTGTTGAGCTTATATCTGGAAGTGTTCCTGATATAAGTCCTGTTGTGCTATTTAAAGTAACTCCAGAAGGTAAAGATGATCCACCTGCTAATGAGTATGATATTGTTGAGTCAGGGTCTGTTGCTGTAGCTGAAACAGATACAGAAACTTGCTCAATAAAAGTACCCAATGATCCCGCAGCTGTTTGCCAAGCTGGTGTTTGGTTTACATAAATAGCATCTGGTAAAAGTCCAAATAAATTGGATGTGTTTGTAACCTTTAGGTCATAAGGCTCGTAAGCTGCAGAAAGTCCAGAAAATACTGCAGTGACAGATACAATAGAATTGACTGTAGTAGAGTTAGCGTTTACCTCAACACCATTTGTTCCAATAGCTGATGCTATTGCGCCAGTTGTAAAGTTAGTTCCTGTAATTTCTAAAGTATTTGTAGCACTTGATTCTAAATAGTTACCAGAAACAGAGACAACCCCTGGAGTTTCAGAAACAATATTTTGCCATCCCGTAGATGTATAAAGTTCTAGTCTTTTTTCTTCACCATTAAAATAAGGTGTACCAATCGCTGGACTTGCTGGTCTACCTGAACTACTTCCAAAAGGGATTCCGCTAGCCATATCTTGCCAGCCTGTAGTTGTATAAATCTGTGTTTTACCTATTGTACCGTTGTAATATATATCTCCAACTTCCGCCGTCGCTGGACGTTGGGCGGTGGTACCAGAAAGAGGATTCAAGTTAAAGATACCTGCTAGATCTCTTGCTTTACTCATTATTTGTTACCCCCGTTTTTATTTGCTATATCTCTGGCTTTAGACATTAGAATGTAATAGTTCCTGTTCCGCCTGTAAAGCGATAAACTCTGTATCCTGCCCGTGCAGGTTGATCATAGGTTAAAGTATTTGGAATATTTCCAATAGCAGCAAATGTATTTGGATAAGCAATTATAACTGTTCCATCTCCACCCTTTGCTCCAATGCCAGTATTAGATGTTGATCCACCACCGCCTCCGCCGCCAAGACCGTCTGTTCCTGGAGAACCATTTGTAGCGGCTCCTGAACCGTTATATTCCTGTCCACCGTTACCACCGCCTCCGAGACCGCCAAATCCACCTATTGCATTTCCAGCACCGTCTCTGTTATCTCCCGCTCCTCCGCCGCCTGCGTAGTATGTAGACGTTCCAGTAATTGAGTATTGCAATCCAATACCACCATTAATTCTTGTATTATCTGCAGCGTCAGTTCCTTGTGCTCCCGCTCCTCCGCCGCCTCCTGGAGCTCTACCAGCTCCACTTGATGCTTTTCCATTTCCTCCACGGAATCCTTGTCCCGAAGTAGGTGATCCGCCAGTTGCTCCGTCACCATAAGAAGCTCCACCTCCAGAACCACCTGAAGCACCACTCTTACTATTTTCTGATCCTCCGCCGCCTCCGCCGATTGATGTTAAATTAGCAAACACTGAGTTGTTTCCGTTAACGCCCTTAAAAGTATCATCTGTAGAACCAGCTCCTCCAGTACCTACTGTTACTAGCGCCTGATTAGATGCTAAAGCATAAGAAGCAGAGTAAATTAAGCCTCCCGCTCCTCCGCCGCCAGCTCTATCACAACCGCCACCGCCTCCTCCTGCAACAACTAATGCTTCAATTGCTGTTGGAATAGGATTTGAAATTATACTAAAAGATCTTGATATTGAAGGGTTAACTCCATCAGATAAATTAACCACAAAATTATATGTTGTTGGTGTAGATATAGTTGGCAATGTTCCTGAGATTAATCCTGTAGATCCTAAAGTTACTCCAGATGGTAGAGATCCGCTAAGTAATGAATAGGACAAAGTATTTGAAGGATCTGTTGCTGAAAGCTGTATATTTAAATTAGTTCCTGAGCTGAACTCGCCGAGTGTTCCTATTGCTGTAACCCATGTAGGCGCAGCATTAGAAGCAATACTAAATGTTCTTGGAACTACTGGGTTTAAGCCGTCTGAGGCATTGATTGTAAAAGTATATGTTGTATTTGCTGCAATGTCAGGCAGTGTTCCTGAAATTAATCCTGTTGCTGAGTTTAAAGTTACTCCTGATGGAAGAGATGATCCATTTGCTAGAGAGTATGTTATTGTTGAATCATCTATTGCTATTGCAGAAACAGATACAGAAACTTGTTCTCCAAATGATCCAAGTGCACCTGCTGCTGTTTGCCAGTTAAGTATGTTATTGACATAAACAGCATCTGGCAATATTCCAAACAAGTTTGAAGTATTTGTAACCTTTATATCGTAAGGCTCGTTAGCTGACAAAAGGCCAGTAAAAGATGCAGTAACGGAAACAATAGAGTTTACAGTAGTTGATGTAGCATTTATTTCAACTCCATTTGTACCAACAACTGAAGCAATTGCCCCTGTTGTAAAATTAGTTCCTGTAATTTCAAATGTAGCTGAGCCGACTGATTCAAGATAATTACCTGATACAGAAACAACGCCTGGGGTTTCTGAAACAATATTTTGCCAACCACTGGCAGTGTAAAGCTCTAAACGCTTTTCTTCTCCGTTAAAATAAGGCTGTCCTATCATTGGGCCTGACGGTCTATTGGCTGTATTGCCAAATGGAGTTCCACCAAATTGTGATGTTCTAATATCTCCCATTATCCAACCTTCCATCCATAAGTAGTTCCAGTATAAAGTAATGTATACCAGCCACCATTTGTATCTATAATTAAATTATTTAGCCCGCCGTTTATTTTATTGGCATTCCGTGCCACAGTTATATTATACGTTGAAGCGTTTCCTGAAGCATCTACTATCTGAATCTCATCATTTAGCGCAGGTGACGCTGGAAGCGTCAATGTTAGCGCTGATGCTGATGTAACAAAGTATCTCTTCTTTGCTACTAATGTAGTATTTGCTGAAATTGATAATGGGGCAACTGAGGTATTTGCAGCTAGTAGGGCATTTACTTCTGACTGTGTATAGGTATTTACTGAATTAGCTCCAGTTACTGAGACTATTTCGATTACATCTGATGCCGCCGCCGCCGATGCTAAAGTTACCGTATTGCTGTTTGATGTTGTATAGTCGGTGGTCTTAACAAGAAGAAGACCGTTCATAAAGATCTGCTCAAACCCATCAATGAATGGAAGGTCGGCAGTAAATACTGTTTGTCCTGCAGTTGCAGTAATTGCCTTACGGCGAATAATATTAGAATCAAATGTAGTTACATTTTCATCTGAATCAATCCAGATCTGCCCAACGGCAGGAGATGATGGGGCAGATGTTTGATATAGAGCACCTGGCTGAACATTTGCATCGATTTCAGACTGAACAAATTCTGTAGTTGCAACCTGTGTTGTGTTTGCTCCAGCTGTCGGAGTGATTGTAAACATAGCTCCAGATGCATCAACTTTAGATAGTATTGTTCCTGTTGAATTTTGCCACTCTTGAAGGTTGGCTGCCTGAGAGGCTTCACCCTTAATAATTACTCCAACATTTGCTGCCGCTCTTGTTCCAACAAGCATTGCGCCTAGTGTCGAATTAAAGTTTATATATGATCCCAAATCAGTTGGAGATGCAAAGGCACCTGATTTTATTGTTCCACCGTTTGAGACGGTAGCTAAAACAATTCCACTACTATTTTGCCACTCTTGAAGATTTGCAGTTTGTGAGGCAAATCCTCTTACAACTGAACCAATAATTCCAGCCGATGTAGGTATTGCAGTAAGTGCTCCTAAAGAGGTTGAAATAGCTCCAGCAGTAATTGAAACTGCTGAATATATTCTTCCAGTTCCAGTTACTTGTGCAAGTGTAGATGAAAGATTATTTTGCCATAGAGTTAATGCCCCTCCTGAGTTTTGAGAAACAGCCCCCTTAATAATAAGCCCATTATTAACAGAGCTACCAGTATTAATTGTCTGAGGGCCAACTGTAAAAGTATTAGCAGAAGATATAGAAGCTTTATCAGACAATGCTGTAGTAATTGTTGCAGCATATGATGCATCATCATTAATTGCTGCCGCTAATTCATTTAGAGTATCTAAGGCTAATGGAGCGCCATCTACTAAATTGCCTAATTGAGATAATGGGATACGTGAATTTGCATCAAGTGTTGCAATTCCATCAGCTTGTCCAACTTCTGAAACTGGGACATATGTTGATGCTGCTGTGCTTCCTAGATTTGATACTGCTGTATCGACATAGGTCTTTGTAGCAATTGTGCTATCTGTTGAAACTGTAATTGTATTTGCTACGTTATTAGGAGTTACTGTGATCCCGCCGCTTCCTGTTAATGCGGTTCCAATAGCATTTCTAGCTTCTTCGTCTGTATATCCTGCTACTGGGTTTGTCTCTAATTGCTTTACTCTATAATCAAGGCTTGTTGTAACCGCCGAGTTATTGACACCGACCTTTTCTTCAAGTTTCTCAATGGCATCATTTAGATTCGCATGCTGAGAAGCATGAGAAGGATTGTTTACTGGGTCGGAACCTGCAGGATTTGTAAGGTTATCCAACGAGGTAGGGAAATTAGTAGCCATATCTCTCCTATTATACCCCAAATGGGTTCCTGAATTAAGTTACTCTTCCCTTAGTATATCATTAGATAGTTTAATGGCGGCAAGCCGAAATTTAAAGTCTGGCTTCTCTTCCATCTTAGAAAGAGTCTCCATATCATCTGCTAGGGAATGCAGTAATTCTGATATAGGGCCTTCAATTGCTTGTGCCGCTTCTCTTACTATAAAGTAATCATGAAAAGGTGGTGGCAAAACTTGATCTGACATATCTATCCTACAAAATGTTTTACTATTGCTGCCGTCGCAAGAATAGACCATCCGATATTAAAGTAAATAATGGTCGGAAGGGTTTTAACTGTTGAAGTCAATATAAGGGCAAGGCTGGAAATCAAAGCAAATAAATACAACCACCAAACCTGGACCCCGAATAAAAGTCCAGGAAAGATGATTGCAAGCTTTGTACTAAATGCCCAAAACTCAATTGTGTTTGTTTTGTTCCAGTAAGACTTATGCCCTAACTGTTTAGTTACTTCAACAATCTCATTAGGCTTTATCAAGGTGAATATTTTCTTTAAGCCATTGGTACATTGTAGGAGACGCATCTGCTTCCTCCTGCCAAAGTTTACGGAATATATCCCATGTCTTCCATGTGTCTTTGGTGTACTCATAATAGTCAATGCCATCATAATGTTCCCAGCGATCTATGGTATCTTTATTTACTGGGAAGTAATTAAGACCTGTAGCAATACAGTGGATTCCACCTACCCCGTCGTATCTTTGACGGTTAATGTGGATATCTGCAAGATCATTAAATCCTACAATCATTGATGGCTCTAAGGATGGAACTTGTGGCTGGAATGTCTTATCTGTAACATCTCTCCAATATTGGGTATCTGTTCTATTTGATAAAGCATAATGTTGTGCGACAAATTCTTTAAATCCCAAGTATTGACGACGAGTCATAGAGTTATATGCATCCCTATCCCATTGAGTAACTGTTCCTCTTGATAATGTCTTTACGAGCTTATCTAGGAATTCATGGACTGTAAATAGACCATTAGATTCTAGTGGCTCAATGAATCCCGCTGCAAATCCAATTGCCACAACATTCTTAACAAATGTACGCTCATGGATTCCAACTCTAAACTTAATATATTTGTATTCTAAGGCATCAACATCACGATCTGGATTATGAATAGTCATCTTATCTGAACGTAGATGATCCTTAAATTCTTGTAGGGCATCTTCCTTAGATACGTGCTTATCGCTAAATACATATCCTGTTCCGATTCTTTCCCATGATGGAATATTCCATACCCAACCATTATTAATGGCGGTACAGTTAGTATAAGGTTCCATTTCCTTTTCTTTATCAGTGTAAGGAATACGAGTGGCCCATGCGCTGTTATTTGGAAGCATATGTCCAAAGTCATTCCATGGCTCTTCTAGTGCTCCTTCAAGAAGCATAGACTTAAATCCTGTACAGTCAATAAATAGATCTGCTGTAACAAGTGAGCCATCTGTTAATACTAAAGACTCAATTCCCGACTCATTTGTATTTACTGATTCTACTGTTTGAGGAATTACTGTAACTCCCCGAGGAACACAATAGTTATTCTTTAGCCATAGGCCGAACTTTGTAGCATCAAAATGATAGGCTACATCTTGCTTAAAGTTAAAGTTACCAAGCTTGCCTGATTCATTCCAAGACAGCTTGTTTTCTTCCGCCAATGTAAGGGCAGGGAAAAATGTACGAGCATAATCTGCTACATCTAGATCTGGGAATTTAGCCTTCTTTACATACCAGTCATTAAGGCCATTTACTGTTCCATCTGTAAATACTTTACCAAATGGATAATGGAATCCGCCTGCATCTTTCTTATAGAAATCTGTAAACTTAATAGACATTTTGTATACGGCATCTGTTGCTGGCATAAAGTCTTTTTCATCAATGCCAATCCAATTAGCCCATCCAGTTATCCCGCCAAGTGTTGATTCTCCAACACCTACAGTCGGGTAATCTGGGGATTCAATTACAACGATTTCTTTATCTGGGAATGCTCTTACCATTGTTGCAGCAGACATCCATCCAGCGGAACCCCCGCCAACTATTACTATCTTATTTAAATTAATCATGATTATCTATTCTACTAGTTTTAACAGTAATTTGCTGTCAAAATCAAAATGTCTCTATGTAGTAAATTATACTATTTATAGAGACACTTTGTCAATATGTTTGTGAGTGTTAACTCTTATTCTGGAGTTTCCCACGCACCAAGAACTTCATTCCAGGCTGCAATTTCTTGTGGCTTTTCTATTGGTGCATGATATCTTAAAGTTTCTTGATCTAATACCCAAGAAGGGAAGGGCTTAAGCTCTTCAAATGCATCTCTGTTTGGATGATATCTTGCGCCAATACTTGCCGCATTCAATCTAAATCTTCCGTCTTCAGAGTATTCAATCCAACCTGGTAGTGAAAAGTCTCCTTCTGACTGTGCAATATTTACAACAACATTATTAATAACTTCTGCAAAGTATCTCATTATACGCTCCAAGTCCGAACAATTAATACTCCACCAGTTCCTTGTGTGACGCTGTTATGATCAGAGTCTCCACCCATTCCATAATGGCCAGGAGCATTACTCCAATGAGTTCCTCCGCCTGGCCCATCATTATTAGTACTATGACGTGCTGATCCTCCGCCTGCTGAGTAATAATTAGTTACAGGACCATACGTTATTTGTTTTGCAGCCCCACCTCGAACTGGATTTCCATCACTTGTACTAAATCCTACTGCGCCTGCACCGCCTCCGCCTCCGCCACCGTGCCCTGCACCCTGACCTGAACCTCCTGCATGTCCTGTTTCATGAGTAACAGATTGATTCAATAGCGGTATAGATAAAGAATTTCCAATTGTTGCTGTATAGGTTGATTGAGATGTGTCTGCTAGAACTTGAGCACCCTGAACAGGTAGTCCTCCAGCGAATGGCCCTGCTTGAGCATTGCTGTGTCCTCCGCCTCCGCCATTTCCACCATTATTACCTGTTCCATTATCTCTAGATCCGCCACCACCAATTGCACTTATTCCTAAAAATGTAGTGCTTCCTCCTTGGCTTTGGTTGCCACTTGCAGTACCTCCTGCAGTTGGATACGCACCGATTGTAGCTGCGATAGTTTGTCCTACTGGCATTGGAATAGATGTAGCATATACAATTCCTCCGCCGCCTCCGCCGCTACTATGATGATATGCTCCGCCACCTGCGCCGACTGCCATAAAGTCACAAAATCCTACGCTGTTTGTAGGGAATGCATAAAGTCCGCTAGATGTAATCGTTGTATAGTTTGCTGTTAATGCTAAAGAATCTGTTCCTTTTGCTGAAACCTTAAACAAAGAAATCATGTCGTACTGAGTTGCTAAAATTCTAATTTCAGTAAATGGCAAGGTGACATCAGCAATTCCATTTAGAGGAGCCTGAATAAGTTGACCATTTGTCTGAAGATAATAAATAAAACCATCTTTTCCTAAAGCGGATGTAGCACGATAAAATCCAGGGGATCCGCCTCGTGCCCATTTTCTTACTTTAAAGACCATGTAAACTTGATCAATAAATGTTTGTCCTGGAAGACTGCTAGATGAACCTGCAAATGATTGAATTCCCATTTTATACGTCTATCTCCACTCCATACGCATTAAATGTTACAAGTGCTGTAGATGACTGCACGGTAATAACATCATTTGTATCTAATGTAATTCCTAGGTTTAAAGCTATTGAGCTTGCTGCACCAATTTGCACATTAAATGCAATATAGTGATCCGTAGTCTTTGTTGCGCCGTCTGGGCGAACTGAAATTTGATATGTAGCGGCATCTCCTGCATCTCTATTAGCAACTGTAATACAATTGATAATGGCCTGCTTTGATCCGCTTACTGTATATAAATTAAAATCTGTTGCTGCTGCTGGTGACTTTTGTCCCAGAATCTTGTATACCATTGCCATATTTTTATACCCCTACCATAAAGAATGAGTGTAATGATGCTCCTGCACCGCTTACCTGATTGATTGCTGAAATTCTTGCTGTACTGATATCAGCTAAAGCAGTTGCTCTATCTAATCCAATGTCTGCTAGTGATGCTACTCTTGCTGTTTCTAGAGATGCCGCTGAAGTTGATCTTTTTGTTTCTAACTCTGTAATTTTAGCTGCAGTAGCAGCAACAATATCATCGACGCCGAGCATATTTGCTAGCTCTGTCATAGATTTAGCAAGATAAATCATATCTTGTGTTGTTGTTGCAGAGTTCGTCATTGAAGTCATCTTCGTCTTCATTGCGTTGATCTGCGTTGCTAGGCTATCATAAACTACGGTCATTTGTTATCTCCTTGATAAAGTATAGCATAAGTTCTTTTAAATACCCAAGCCTAATTCTAGGCTTACTATACGGGCGTCAAAGCTGGCAACCTGTGAAGATAGTGTTCCTAAAGAATTTGTAACTGTTGTAGAAAAATTAGCATCGTCTCCTAGAGCCGCCGCCAATTCGTTTAATGTATTTAAAGCTGTTGGGGCTGCATCGACTAAATTAGCCAATTGGGATATTGGCACTAGGCCATTTTCATCTAGAGTAGCAATGCCGTCTGGATTGCCCACTAGGGTGTCTGGAACGTATGTCTGAGCGGCGGTAGAGGCAAGTCCACTAACTGCTGTATCTACATATGTCTTAGTTGCAAGAGCGGTGGTATCAGCAATACCGTGAATATTTGTAGTAGTATTATTATGTGCTGTAATTGCTGAAGTTAAATCAGTAGCAAGAATGCTTGCAAATACTAGAGCTGAAAATGTTGCTACACCATTTCCAATCTTAAACTTATTAAGAGTTGTATCAATGCCAATTTCACCAGCCTGCAAAACTGGATTATATAATGCCCAATTTGCTGTTGTATCTCTGCGAAGTCTAAATGTTACGTTTGTAGTTGTCATGCGGGATTAGCGTCTCCTCCGTCATAGCTTACTCCAGCTGCCGCTCCAGTGGATACTACTGCTCCGTCATATGAATGGAGGTGATCAAAGACAACTGCTGCATCTGTAAACAATGTCCATTTAGAATTGTCCCATTTCCAAGTAACACCGTTACTTGTGAATGTTTGGTTTAGTGTTGGGCTTAGCGGGAATATTGTAGCCATAGCAATATTATACCCTAGCTGCGTATGAAGGTACTGATACCTGAGACTGTGTTTGTGAGATTAAATAATATTGTCCACTGTTTAAATAGTGTGCATATGATGTAGCACTTCCTGGATTATTTGCTACGGATAGAACTTCTGTTGGTGCCCAATATTGAGGAGTCTCAACTGGGGCAGGAAGGAAGCCAGTAGCAATATAGGTAGCCTTTGAATACTTGCGGTCAAACTTATCATAGATGTATAGAGCATCTTCTGTATATGTGCGACCATTCATGTGACCTAGTGTATCAAATGCCTTTGTTGCTGACTTAAAGTTCTTAATAGTAGTATACGTATTTGTTGCTGGGTTATAGTATCCAAACCAGTAATCAAATGTAGATTCAGTTCCCTTGTCTACCGCCGTCTTTCTTTCTCCTGAGATATAAACTTTACCCTCATAAGAGAACACAAATGTGCGGTCATAAGAGTTTGAAGGCTCTCCAGGCATCTTAGCAATAGCTGACCAAGTATTAGTTGTGCCATCCCACTTGTATGCAAGATTTCCAAAATAATGTGTTGTAGGAACGTTTGATGTCTCTAGATAATGTGTTCCAAATGTGTAGACATTTCCATCTCCTGGAGCTGCCATAAGAATATTCATTGTGTTCAAAGCATCTGGGTAATTAGCCTTTGCTGTCTGAGTAAATGCTGATGTAGCCATATCCTTTTCAATGAATGTTGTATACATTGTCTGATTATGTGTCTGGACTCCGCCTGCTGAATTATATTGTCCTCCGCCTGCAATGTACATCTTATTGTTTGTATAATCAAAGGCAAATGATGCACCCTTGTAGTTATTTGAATAAAGATCAACTGCTGCCATTGTTGTGGCATTTACAATCTTACCTGCATAGTATGCATCTGTAGATACATCGTATGTTGGGTATGACCAGACGTAATCTGTTCCGCCGACATTTCTACATGTTAGCGCATTAGTAAGTTGAACGGCGGCTGTAGTAGGAATTGTTGGTGTTGGTGTAGTATTAGTATTTGAAATCAATCCTGAAGATACTACAGCATTTGAATTTGATGGCCAGTTGATATACTGGTTATCTGAAACAAGAACAATCTTGGCCCAATTCTTACTTGGGTTAAAGTTCCACGTTGTAGTAAATGACGGGCTAACGAAAGATGAATCAATTACATTTCCGTCTCCGTCTAGTAAATTAATATAAGTAACATTAGTTGGAGCACCGTTAGAAAAATCAAGGCTATATAAACCAGCATTTACGAGCATGCCAACGTTTAGAATAAAGATACGTTGCTTTGTTACTGCTGATACTGATGGTGCCTTGAACGTCAAGTTACCGCCTAGGGCGGGCAAGGAGTTCTTAGATACTAAATCTAGTGTTACTGCCATTTTTTACTCCTTTTATTAAACTGTAGTCCAAGCTTGAGTTTCTTCATCCCAGCGATAATTAGTTACTGTGTCAAAAACGCTTATTTCTGCATCTTCTGGTCTAGCAACTGGGGATTCCCATTTGAGTGTATTTTCATTAAGGACCCAGGATTCAAATGGTTGAGGAGATTTAAACTTATTCTTAGCCTCAACGTACTCATATCCAATTTCTGCTTTATTTGTATCTGTTGTTATTTTAATATGAAGTCCGTTTTGTGACCCAATCTCTGAGTCCTCACAGACAATAATATTTTCAACAATGTTTTCTGAATTGATCTTTGCGTAATTACTCATGGGATATAATACCTCACTACCACAGCTCCTGAATCTCCACCTTCATAGCCTTGTTGCTGATATCCAGCCCCTCTTCCACCGTGGCTATAGTTTCTTGCAGGAGTAGTTCCAAAGCTTTGAGAAGTGTTATTATTAGCTCTTCCACCTGCTCCTCCAGATCCATAATGAAGTGTTGATCCAGATATATCTGAAGCATGTCCTGAGCCACCATTCCCTGGAGCAGAATTTGTTCCATCTGTTCCTGCTCCGCCTGCGCCGCCGCCTCCACCTCCGCCTGATTGCTGATTATCAGTTCCAGTAGAGTTACCTCCAGAGTTGCCCCCATGAAAAGCTGGTGAACCAGTTGTACCAAGTCCAGTTCCTGATGTTTGAGCTCCGCCTCCAATTCCACCAAAACGATGACTTGAACTTACGTGACCACCCGCACCTCCGCCATTGCCTATTTCAGCGCTAACGCTTTGTCCAGAGTTTCCATTAGCTGAAGCAGATCCAGGATTTGTTGGATTATGATGTCCGCCTCCACCTCCGCCAAGCGCATAAACATTTCCAAAATAGCTTCGTCCTCCATGAGATTGTCCATCTCCACCAGCTCCACCTATAGTTATAGCGGTTGTTCCAACTGCTTGATACGCTGTTAGCTTTACAACATTTCCGCCGCCTCCGCCTCCACCACAGTGGCTGTGACCACCTTGAGATCCTGCACCAGCAACCAAAACATTTATTAATGGTAGTGCATTATTTGGCAAAACAAAATTTCCAGAACTTCTAATTATTGATGGAAAGCTTGGAATTGCTGATTTACCAATTGTTCCATCTGCATCAAATGGGTTGTTGAAAATAGTAGTAGATTTAACTTTTGCTTTGTATAAACTTATCATATCATTTACTGGTGCAATAATATCTACTCTTGTGAATGCATGGGTTACATTAACAACTCTATTTAAAGCAGCACCTGTAGTTGTTCCTGCTCCTACAAAATAAGCATAACCATTTTCTTGGTTTGTTGAATAAAGTGCATAATATCCTGCTGTTCCGCCCTGGGCCCATGAGCGATTAAATGTCTGCATATGAACAGAGGCAACAAATGTCATATTTGCTTGTCCGCCACCGCCGCCTACTGCGGGAAGTGTATTAAACCCTGGCATTATGCATCTACCTCCGAACCGAATAGATTAAATGCTATTGTCGTTGCGGCTGCATAGACTTCTACGATGTCTCCTGCGCCTAATGTCATTGAAAGCTGAAGTGCTTGTGATACTGCAGCAGCTGACGCTGTGTCATATACAAGAATTTGCTTATCATTTGCTGCTGCACCTGCAACTCTTACTCTTACACGATATAGAATGTCATCTGTTGATAGATTTGCTACTGTCAGCGATGAGCAGATAGCTTGCTTTCCTGCTGGAACTGCATAAATCTGAGTCCATGTCGCATTTGCTGAAGGAACTGTTTGTCCCATTACCTTATAATTAATTGCCATTTTATATCATGCTCCCTATAAATAGTACATTAAAACTTGTTGACGCTGAATTGATTTGATTCATTGTAGATGTACCTAATGTTGTAATATTGCTAATTGCTGTTGCTCTTTCTGCTACTACGTCTGCCACCGCTCCGACTCGTGCTGTTTCCATTGAAGCGAGAGAGTTTAGCTTCTTTGTTTCAAGATCTGCAATCTTATCTGCAGTTGCTTGAACAATGTCATTTACTCCTACTAGTCCACCTAGTGTATCTAGTGTTGATGCGACATACATAAGATCTTGTGCTGAATAAACTGATGCTGCAAGACTTGCTGCAATTTCTGTTTTTACTAGCTCGATTTGTGTACTTAGTGAATCGTATGCTGTAGGCATTTACATCAACTCCATTTTATTCATTCTTAAAGCCATGGCAACTTTTTCATAAGTTTTTTGCCAACCGCTTTTGGTGTATTGCTCAAGTGTATCATGAGTTGTATTAAAATACAGGTCTCCAAGACTAGCATTTTGTGGTCTTTCCGCTGTTGGACCAACTGGAATTGTTGCTCCTCCGCCTCCGCCTGAAAGTGCTACTGATGCCGAAGCTGCTTTACGAACGCCCATTAAAATTCAACCCCCGATATGTGAAAGTTGACGGAAGTTGAAGAAGCAAAACCTTTAATAGTTTGTGTGGTAGAAAGAACCGTCTTTGTGTCCATCACAAGAGTATCGTTTGCGCCTACTGTTACTGCAGAAATATATGCAACGTCATTAAATAAAATTGAGGCGGTAATTGCTGCAGCAGTTGTGTTGGTAATTGAAATATTAGTTACTATATTAGTCTTGCTAGCTGGAACAGTATATAGCGTTGCTGAGGAAGTGGCTGCTGCTGCCCTTACAAATTGTTTTGCTACATTTGCCATATTATCTCCTAGTACGCTCCCATTATTATACCAATTTCTGTGTCATAAACAGAGTTTGTGATATTAGTAATAAAATTAGCATCGTCGCCTACGGCTGCTGCTAATTCATTGAGGGTATTCAGCACTGCTGGAGCCCCGTCAATTATATTTCCTAGCTGGGAGATAGGAACATTTCCAGTTGCATCTAGCGTTGCTATTCCATCTGGGTTACCGACCAAAGAATCTGGCACATAAGTTTCTGCGGCGGTTGAGGCAAGGCTTGAGACTGCATTATTTACATATGTCTGAGATGCAATTAATGCGGTATTTACTGATATTGCTTTTGTAGTTGTATTGTAAGAAAGACCTGATCCTACTGCATTTCCAACGGCATCTTTTGCATTTGTATCGGTATAAGGGTTTACCCATGTAACTGCATAGTCTGTGTTTGAAGATTTAGCTGCAATTTGACCAGTGGTTCCGCCTGCTGCTACTCCTGGACCAACAGGTCCGACGGGGCCAAAAGATATTTCTACCCAGAAAGTTCCATCATAAGTATAGAAGTGAGGATCAACGTTGTTGTACCAAAGATCACCCTCTTTAGGAGAAGGTGTTGTTGGTGCTGTAGTTCCTATTGATACCGCAGATCCTGCTGAACCTGCTCCAACTTCAATCCAACCAGTATTGGTATAAACTCTTACTTTGTTGGCGACGCTATTTAAATATAGGTCACCGATTCTTGGATTTGCTGGGTCAGTCGCTAAACTGACTGTATTTAAGGAGACTAATCTTTTTACAGACATTTATCTCTCCTTAACCAGTGATTACGACTCTGTATGCTCCAGCGGTTGGTGCGGCTGCAAATGTTAATGTTACCACGTTAACTGATGTGTGGTCAACATCTACTTCAACTTCTCCATATGGAGCAGAGTTTGCATATACTGCTACTGTTACATCCCGTGTTCCGAGATTGTGTGTTGCTGTAAATGTATATGGTGCAACTTCTGTTGTTGTGATATCAGACTTCCACTTACGCACAATCTCATGATAGTTAGTTCCATCATTTGTAAGTGTCCATTGATCATTTGTCTCATTCCATAGAACTTCTACGTCAGCAGATGCTCCACGCTCTACTCTAATACCAGCATCTACTGTTGGGGTTCCAGTAAAGTCGGTGTTAAGGTTAATCTTGTTATCAACAATATTTACCTGAGTGGTATTTACTGAGTTAATTGTTCCAGTTACGTTTAAGTTACCGCCAACTGTAAGGTTGTTAGTAATTGTTACGTCATCTGGCAAACCAATTGTAATTGCTGCTGTTTCTCCACCTGAACCAGCTACTGTAATCTCATTTGCTGTTCCAGCAACTGTTGAGATATAAGCTCCAGTTGTGTCTGATCCGAGGGCTACGGAGTTTGGCTGGATTGTTGTAGAGATATTGATACTTGCTAGGTTTGTTACTGTCGCTGTACCAGCTACATCTCCAGAAAGTTGTACATCGAAATCGGAAACATCAAAGTTTAGCTTTGCTGCTGTGTCATCATATGTGACTACAATTCCATTTTCAGTATTTACTGGAGTAATCATGTCTCCAACAATGTCTTGTACTCGCTCAGCGTTTAATGTTATATTTCCTGCTGTGGCTGTAAAGTCTGTTGAATCAAAAGAAGCAATACCCTTGTTTGATGAGGTTGCGTCTTCTCCTGCTACTGTAATTGTATGAAGAGTTCCATCTGTTACATAAGCGGTGTCAATTCCTTCTCCGCCGACAAATTTTACTGTGTCTGTTAGAAGATCTAGCTTATATCCACCATGTGCATTATCTGCACCAAGATCTAGCTGTGTTGCAAGAGCTACTGTTCCCGCTGCAGTCAAGCGACCTTGTGCGTCAACTGTAAATGTTGGAATAGCTGTTGATGACCCATATGAGCCAGGTGTTACCGCTGTGTCATTAAGTCTAAGAGTTGTTGTTCCTGCTGTATCGTTGTATGTTGATGTTAACGCTGTACCAGCAAGTACGGATGCTCCAATAATATCCTGGACAACTTCTGTTGATCCAGACATTGGCATCCATGGGCCATCTGGTGCAGACAGTCCATTGTAGTAGTACATCGTTGAGTTTGATGTGTCGTAATAAATTTGTCCAGATACTGGGCTAGATGGTGCTGCACCCAAGTTCTGAATTCTAGCGTTTAGGAGCTCATTTTTATTGAGATCGACGCTGACTAAAAATTTTCTTGCCATTTTCTTTCTCCCTTATGACAGATATGCTGTCCCTGAAAACGGTTGTGCCATAGTCAGTGTTATTTGATTAATACTATTATAGTCTATTCCTGTTTCTAATATGTCGCCTGCGCTTGACTTTACTGTCACGTTTGGACCAAAGCCTAGATTGTGGTTAATGACGACCTGATATACTCCATTTACTGGTCCAGTTACTTGAGATAGCTCCCATGTATGTGTTAGTGATATTTGCTTGTCTAGAATAAAGCTTTGCGCTCTATTCCAAGTGTTAGTCTGAGAAGCCTTTGGCCCCCAGAATCTTGTTGTTGTTGTGTCAAAATAAAAATCTCCAGGAACCCCTAGGTTGTTATTTGGATCTCCCGTGCCACTGATAATTGTACGACCTGGAGCTCCAGATGCTCTTACTACAACGAGTGGGTTATTTTCGGTTACTATTAAACGTGTTGCCATTATATCGTTACAGACCTACTTAAGGTCATGTACCCTTCTAGTAGTCTTGTCTTATTAACGCTTGGATCAATTAGGACTAGATCGTATGCTGATTTTGGATAAAACATTTTGTTTGTTCTGTCTGCAGATATTGAAATTTGAAGCTTGCCTAGAGTTGGATTAATTACAATCCCATCGTTTTCTATTAGAGTAAAGGCTAATTTCTTTCCGCCTTGTGTATCTCTTACTTGAAGTTTTGCGGTATGGTAATGCAGCTGAATTGGATTTTGATCTTCGTCAAGATACTGAACCTCAAATGTAAAGGTTGTATTTTGATCTACTTCGAAATTTTTTTGCGCTGCCACATTTACCCCTAAATTAGAAAAGCCCTTATGGATATTTTACCATAAGGACCCTCCCAATCGAATAACAATTACTTGCTTGTAAATCCAAATTCTTTGTTGCTTGGGCTTAGGGCCTTTAGAATAACTGGAGCAACTGCTGCTACTCCTGCTGCCACTAGGTCCTTTGGATTTGTGTTACCAGTCATGTATAGAGCTGTGGCTGCTGCCAAAAATGCTCTTCCGTAAGTTCCAATTGCTGCTAAAATTTGTTCTTGCACGGTTACTTTCCCATCTTTATTTAAATCAGCTTTATCAAATTTTTTGATAGCCATATTATCATCTCCATTTTGAGCGGTGTGCCCAGAATTTTGGGGTAATACCCCAATACTATAATTTTACCACATCAGGCAGAAATGTCTACTAGCTCACAATTTCCGTCTGAACTGCAGGCAAGGGTAGCATTAGTAGATGTGCCATCTTCTGTCTCGTAGAAGGATAAATCTTCCCAGCGAATATCTTTTGGCATTTTTGCAACAAGTGCATCGTACTCTGTTTTGTCTACCTCTTGGTAAGGTGCTTGCTTGTATGAGTGATCTGAATGCGGCAGGAATGAAATTCCAGATACCTCATCAAAATTCTTATATACCCAAGCTCCTACATCCATCCATTCGTCTTCCTTTACAGAAACTGTAATTGATGGCTTATGCTCACACCATGCACGTTGGTAAACCAACCAAATGTTTAGGTGCTCAATAGCAGTAAGATCATTTCTAACAATTGCACCCTCTGGTGCCTTTACTGGGAATGAGAATACGTATGTATCGTTTGGCTTCATTACATCATCCTCTACTGGAATCCCCACCTCTTTAAGAAAAGTAGAAATTGGATCTCCCTTTGAACCACGAACAGTTCTAATATAATATGGAGAATGCCAAGCATGCATTCCTGAAGATACCCCGACCAATTGAGATACTGTTCCAGAAGGCTTTACACAAGTAATAGCAGCAGACTCAGGAATCCCAATTTTCCCAGCCTCTTCTTTATTCTTTGCTCTTGCTGCTTCTCTAAGAGTCATCAAGAATGACTCTAGTGCAACCAAATCTTGTTTGCCTGACATAAACTTATGCCCAAACTGTCCAGTCAAAGAAACTCCTAGTAGGCGTTCCTCTTCTGTGTTATCTTTCCAAATCTTACGTAGATACTTAAAGTCTGTAAGAGTAGACTGCCAGGTTCCAAGAATGGTTGCTAGTTCTACTTTACGTTCAATATCTTTCTTTGTATCGTTTTCACGTAGTACGACTTCTGAAAGGTTACAAAACTGGTAAGGACGTAAAATAATCTCTGAGCACGGGTTAGTTCCGTAGTGTATATCTGGATCTCTTCTTCCATACTTGGCTGCTTGGGCTTGAGCTGCGGCCACATTGTATATACCTCGTTCTCCTGATTTTGAATCATATAGAGATTTCCATTCTGCAATAAACTGCTCCATCTCTGGCTTGCGTGAATACGCAACAGAGTTATTAGACAGGGCACGTTGTGGGCTTGCTTCCCACCAGTTACCTGACTTTGCCTGTGCCATTTCAATATCATTAATATTAGAAAGAGAAATCATTGCTGAGCGACGAACTCCTCCAACAACAACTACTTCACCAATCTTGCACATAATGTCGTGGCATTCGATTGGCTTTAGATTTCTTCCTGTAGCATTCTTAAACTTTGCGATTGTAAAATCAAATAAGTTAATAAGTGGTTGTGGTCCTGAAGATCTTCCACCCATTGTCTTAAGTCTTGCTCCTGCTGGTCTTACCTTAGAAACATCAATTGCTGGAATCTGTCCAGACCAAAGTAGTGCTAGTAACTCACGGTATGCTTTAGCCCAACCCTGTTTTGAGTCTTCTACTGTAATAACCGTAGTTGACTTCTCTAAAGTTTCTGGGACGGCAGGAAGCTTATTGATGTACTTATACTCAACAGAGAATCCTACACCTGTACCGCACATAAGGATATACATAGTCTCATCAAATGAACGTGGTGAATCAACTGGTAAGAAAGCACAGTTATATCCAGCTACATTATCTCTTTCTAATGCTGCTCCTGAAGTCATAACAGAACGCATTGATGGCATAACATTTCGTTCAAAGACGAACTCTTTTAATTCCGCAACAAGCTTCTCATTTGGAATATAATTATGGTTCTTTTCTAGATGGCCAAGCATGAAGTTAAAATATCTATCTACTGTTTCACCCCAAGTCTCACGACGATTATCTTCTGATATCCATCTTGCATATCTTGATAACGCAATGAAATTTTCGTATGGGTTTGCAATAGTCTTAGACATTTTATAGTACCTTTTTCTCCGCCTAGCGGTTAATTTAAATTTAGTGTGAAGATCCTATTCTACCAAACAACTATTCATATGGGAAGTGGTAAAAAATATTTATAGCCTTTATTTTAAAATATTATTGGTCAACTATACACTTATACTTGATACTTATCCTAGTTGACTGGCTTGACAGGCTTATGCAATTAATGTTATGCTTAGAGTTCGTTATCTCTAGAGGAGGAAATGCCAATGGAGAAAATAAAACAACAGGTGAGTGATCTGGCTCACAACTTGGTAACAATAGTAATGATTACATTATTTATGTTTCCAGTACAGCCAGTGAATGCACTAGAAGTAAAACCTTTAGTGAAAACTGAAGCCCAACTAAAGCAAGAAGTCTTAGATAAGTTCAGTAAAGCAATTTACAAGCCATCTGAGATGCTTACAGACGAAGAGCTAGTATTACTACTCAAGACTGTAGGATTCGAAGGAGTAGGCCTTAAGAAAGCTTGGTCCATAGCAAAGCGTGAATCTAACGGAAGACCGCTTGCATATAACGGGGATAGGAATACTGGAGATCATTCTTATGGAATGTTCCAGATAAACATGATTGGAAGTCTCGGTCCAGACAGACTAGAGAAATTCAACCTAAAGAGTAACAAAGAGTTATTCGACCCAGTAACAAACGCAGAGATAACGTACTACATGACCAATGGCGGTCAAGATTGGTCCAGCTGGAAGGGTATGACCCCGAAAGCGCAGGAATGGCTATTGCGATTCCCAACAACTAAAGAGAAGTAGGATAAATGAAGATACAGTATGTATCGAAGTATCTCTCTTTATCAAAAGAGGGCCTTGTTCCAGAGCTTTTATGCCCAATGGATCAGGGCTCTCTTTATCCTAATCAGGACTTACAAGAGAACATATTTTTATATTGCCTAACCTGCTCATACAAGAAGACAGTCGGAATTGTCGACTATGAGAATCTTGTAACATTAGTAGATAGGATCATTAATGAATAAAGAGCCCGAAAAAAGTGCGCCGAAAATAGAAGACACATTCTCAACTTTTGAATTTGAATCAACTGCATTATTAGAAACCGACGCTATGGGGCGTGAGAAGTTTTGGGAAGATATAGGAAGAGAAAATGACGGAAGATAAAAGAGATCCTCAGAACCTAGAAGAAAACCTACCTATGGTGAACTATATAATGCTTCACCGTATATACGACATGCTAACAATCATGGCAAATAAAGCGGACCCTGAGAAGACAGCTAAAATGATTGAATATCATGAACAAGGATATCTCCTTGGACCTGGACCAAGTTTTACTCCACCAGAAGAAGTCAACTAGAATGCTTGACATAGAAAATAACCTGTATTACAATTAAGGTGTGTAGGTGATGGCGGCAACGTCTCCCTATATAATGTGTAGTAATACACTAGAAAGTCCCATTCGGATCCGCCTCTGAATGGGATTTTTTCTTTGACTACTTATATATCTTTTTAGACCAAAACTTTTTTCTATATGTTCGGACAAAAGAGCTTTTTATTTTTCCTAGAGAATATGGATGAGAATGATCTGTTTTTTCTATGGAAGACTCCCAATTTTCTCTTTTAAAAGGAAGGACCTGAGCAATAGGAGTTCCCTCTTCAATCATACCCTCAAAATCATTTTTTATAAAAAATGGAATAACCACTGAGTTTGGATGTTTATCTGTATCTATAATAGCGGACAAAGTAATAAAGGGTAAATCAAACCTATTAAACGGATGAGTGAATAATGAGCTGTATCCTGACGGAGTTTCAGTGATCCACATATTCTGCCATCTGAAGAACTGTGGGAAGTATCCTTCTGGAGCTGAGAACCCTCCTAACACCCTATTGTCTTGTGAGTCTATAACATTAAAATCAGTACTCCATTTTACAATAGAATTACCAGCTTCATCTTTATATACAAGTAGGGTTGCTGGCAACCTTATCATGTAGCCTGCTGTTAAAGTATCTATAAATGGCTGGCAATTTTTAAGAGTCATATGAACATCTTTTAAACCAGTTGTACTGTCTGCGTCTTTGTGTAATTTAATAAAATCATTATAGGGAATATCTCCATTAATAAATCTTGGAGTCTTTTTGTACCAGTCTGGAATTAGAGTCGCCGCATTTACTGGAGGCGGCTCAACTTTCTCTGTATATTCAGAGTTTGGGATAAATTTTATTTTATTAAACTTCATATCTTCATAATACTATTTCAAGAGGATATAGTCAATCTATATAATACGGGCAATATGGACATATAGTGCAATAAGTGCGAAAAAAGTGCTTCGGCGAAAGAAGAGCCCATATATCAATCTATGATCATTTTCAGAATATGCCATATAAGCCCTCTACGGGGGTTCTAAAGCCCTAACGGGTCATATTTGGTGGCTACGCCACAAGAGCCCCAGAAAAGGGCGGGAGATAAAAGATTAGAGATTTTCGTTTATAGTGTTATATACACCAATGAGTAATATATACCCAGTATAGCCAGTAATGACCAAGTAAAGGATTTAGAACTGTTCATCGTCTATATCTTCATCTAGGTCAAAATCAAAGATATCTATCTGTCCCGCCCAATTTAAAAATTTAGACAAAGCTACACCTGATAAGACTGCTGTCGCAGTTAACGCAATTAACGCATAGATCTTTTTCATTTGATATCTTTCCAAAATGCTATTAGTAATACTATTACTGGTCCAAATATTACTGAAGCCTGTATCCAATTCATAATAATATTATACCATAATCCTAGTCAACTACAATATTTAATGCATGATCTGAGCAGTAATATCTCATAGATCCATCTTGTAACATCTTAGATGTATATGATAGCTTATCGCAATAACTACAAAATTTCATTTATCCTGCCTTCCGCATTTTTCTTATATGTGTTCTAGCTCTGTGGCAATTAGAACATACTACTTCACATTTGGCTATTTCTTCATCGATTCGTTTCTTAGATAACGTATTGATTAGTTCCGCCACGTTTGCATGCTTTTGTCCACGAACATGATCGAAGTCCATCATATAGTATGGATAGGATATCTTACAGTCCATACATGGATTCTTCTCTTTAACTTCTTTTAAATAACGTGCCAGATGTTCTTTTTGTTTCTTGATCGATATCTTCTCTGGAGACATAAGATAATTATATAACATCCTACGTCTAACCAGAGAGAATATTATCCTTGGTAAACTATAGATGTATCAATGAGAGTTGAATCACGAGATACTATATACCCGCCTGTTTGATCTAAAAATTGTTTAGCTGATGCTTCATCAGTTGCTAGTACTTGAACAATCATTTCTACCTTGTAAGTAAAACATGAACTTTGGTTTGACATATTAATCCTAGTCGACTACTTTTTATATTCTACTAAATGTTAATAAAATATTTTTTTAGAGTTATACCTACTATATTTGTTTTTATCTTTTTAATGATAACTTCCAGAATTTAAGCATACAACCCCTATACCCCTTTTTGTTTTTTTAACAAAATGAGAACCCCGAAATGATCGGAGTATAAATCCGCCATTCATCGGTTGAACCTATAGTAGGCCTAGCTATTATCTGAAAGATATTGTAGAATACAACTTCCGTCATCATCGCACTTGGAGTTTAACCCCTTGATATTATCTCCGA